>MDTA01223785.1_pt1 | contig 10972 bp, 13 predicted proteins | sample 811151 | NCBI WGS metagenome assembly MDTA01 (sample SAMN05326648, study PRJNA326480) | marine metagenome | isolation source: seawater | place: Indian Ocean: South | collected 2010 | reverse complement strand
ATTGACATAAAAAAAGGTATCTAGTAAAAGATTTTTGCGCTGATTTACTACTGAATTGCGAGCGCGTTAAAAAACCTGCTAAAAAGTTTTTTTACCTCACAATTCATAAAATCAGGAAAAATTATGATTAAATTAAGTGAAGTAAAAAAAATAACAGTTAAGAGTCCTTTAAAATTGGATTGTGGTAAAGAAATATCTAATTTTCCAGTTGCATATGAAACTTACGGTAAACTTAACGAAAAAAGAGATAATGCCATTCTAGTTTTTCATGCTTTAACAGGTGATCAATTTGCCTGTGGTATAAATCCAGTAACAAATAAGGATGGCTGGTGGAGTCACCTTTTGGGACCAAATAAAGCAGTTGATACAAATAAATTTTTTGTTATATGCGCAAATGTAATTGGTGGCTGCATGGGTTCTTATGGACATGGTTCTCTTGATGATAACACTAAAAAGCCAATTGGAACTAATTTTCCTGTTATTACAATTAATGATATGGTTAATGCACAATATAATCTTTTAGATTTTTTCAAAATAAAAAAACTGTTTGCAGTTATGGGTGGTTCAATGGGTGGAATGCAAGTACTTCAATTTGTATCTAATTTTCCAGATAAAGCTAAAGTAGCTATACCAATCGCTTGCACTGCAAGTCACTCTGCACAAAATATAGCTTTTAATGAACTTGGGAGACAGGCAATAATGGCAGATATAAATTGGAAAAAAGGGCTGTATGGAGAAGAAAATTGTAACCCTGATAAAGGCTTAGCTGTTGCAAGAATGGCGGCACACATAACTTATTTATCAAAGAAAGGACTTCAAGAAAAATTTGGAAGAAATCTTCAAGAGAGAGATGATTTAAAATTTAGTTTTGATGCAGATTTTCAAATTGAAAGTTATTTAAGATATCAAGGATCAGTTTTTGTGGATAGATTTGATGCAAATAGCTATCTATATATCACAAGAGCAATGGATTATTTTGATCTAACAAAGCAATTTAAGGGAAATCTATCTAAAGCTTTTGAAAAAACTTCTACAAAATTCTTTGTTGTTTCTTTTACATCAGACTGGTTATACCCCACCTCAGAAAATAGAGATATAGTTATAGCTCTTAATGCAATTGGTGCAGACGTAGGGTTTGTAGAAATTAAGTCAGATAAAGGCCACGACTCTTTTTTATTAGATGTGCCAGATTTTCTTAATACTTTGGGCAACTATATTAACTCAACATATTCGAATTTAAATGAAAAAAGAATTTAAAGTAATTTCTGAATTGATAGATAAGAATTCTAAAGTACTTGATGTAGGTTGTGGAGATGGAGCTTTAATGAAATATTTAAGTGAAAACAAGACTAGTAATATCCGAGGATTAGAAATTTCAAAGGAAGGTGTTCAAAATTGTATATCAAAAGGATTAACTGTTATAGAGGGAAATGCGGAAAATGATTTGAAACAATTTCCTAACCATTCTTTTGATTTTGTTATATTAAGCCAAACTCTTCAGGCATTTTTAAATCCAGAAATTGTCCTGAGTGAGCTTATGCGTGTAGGTCGAAAAACAATTGTAACAATACCAAACTTTGGACATTGGAAAGTAAGATTTCATCTATTGTTTAATGGCACAATGCCTATAACTAAAAATTTGCCAAATGAATGGTATAATACACCAAATCTCCACATGTGTACCATAAGAGATTTTTTTAACTACTGCACCAAAAGAAATATCAAAATTTTTAAATCTTTGGCATTGGGTAAAGATAAAACCTCAGAAATTACTAATTCTAATTTAGGAATTAAAAATTTAAGTTCAGATCTGGGAATATTTTTAATTGAAAGTTAATGAAAGTTAAAATTATTAAATGTTTAGAGGATAATTATTCTTACATTTTAATTAATGAAAGGAATAAAGATGCTTGTGTTGTTGATCCGGGTGAATCAAAACCATTAATTGAATTTATTGATAAGTATCAAATTAATCTTAAATTTATTTTGAATACTCATCACCACCATGATCATGTTGGTGGAAATAAAGATCTTAAAAATAAGTATAATTGTAAAATAGTTGGTTTTGAGAATGACAAAAAAAGAATTCCAGAAATAGATATACTTTTAAAAGATAGAGAAAATTGGAAAGAAGGTGAGTTTAATGCAAAAGTTTACCATACACCAGGTCATACTTCTGGACATGTTTGTTTTCATTTTCCAAATGAAAAAGTTTTATTTACTGGAGATACATTGTTTTCGCTTGGCTGTGGAAGAATCTTTGAAGGTACTCACATTCAAATGTTTAATTCGCTTGATATAATTAAATCTTTTCCTAAAGAAACAAAATTATATTGTGGTCATGAGTATACTCTTAATAATTACAATTTTTGTATTAACAATAATAAAAAAAATAAAGACCTATTAAAAAGATTTGATGAAATCAAAATAAAACTTAAAAATGGTTTACCTACTATTCCAACTACTCTAGAGGAGGAATTAAAATGTAACATTTTTCTTAGAGCAAAAGACATTGATACTTTCTCAAAATTGAGGGATTTAAAGGATAATTTTTAGCTTATTCAACTTGACTAAAACTAGCCTCCGACTATATTGCTGCATATAAAAATTAGAAATAACAATGTCTTTTGCAATAATACAAACTGGTGGAAAACAATATAAAGTTAAATCTGGTGAGATTTTAAAGATAGAAAAACTTGAAGAATCAAATCCTGATACAAAAATAGAATTTAAAGAGATATTAGCATATGGAGATGATAAAAATATAGAGCTTGGTGAACCTATAATTTCAGGTGCTATGGTAGAAGCTGATTTAATTAAAAATTCTAAAAATAGAACTGTATTAATCTTTAAAAAAAGAAGAAGACAAAATTCTAGAAGAAAAAACGGCCATAGACAGCAGTATTCTTTGATTAGAATTAACAAAATCTTTTCAAAAGACGGCAAGGTTATTTCTGAGGCTGAAAAAATGAAAAATTCAGATGTAAATTCTGAGACTAAAATTAAAGAGGCAAAAAAGTAATTTATGGCAACGAAAAAAGCAGGTGGATCATCGAGAAATGGAAGAGATAGTGCCGGACGAAGACTTGGTGTTAAAAAATATGGTGGTCAACTCGTAGTTCCAGGAAATATTATTGTTAGACAAAGAGGAACTAAAATTTTCCCTGGTGAAAACGTTGGTATGGGAAAAGACCATTCTATATTTTCAGTTATAAAAGGGAAAGTAGAGTTTAAAAAAACAAGATCTGATAGAACCTACGTTTCAGTAAAACCCAATTAATTACTACAACTCAATTAGACAGTTGTATCATGAAGTTTTTAGATCAAGTTAAAATATTTGTTAAAGCAGGAGACGGTGGTTCTGGATCTCCAAGTTTTAGAAGAGAAAAATTTATTGAATTCGGAGGCCCTGACGGAGGTGACGGCGGCAAAGGTGGTTCAGTAATTATGGTTGGTGAAAGAAATCTTAATACACTTATTGATTATAGATATCAGCAACATTTTAAAGCTCAACGTGGTGGAGATGGAAGTGGAAATAATCGGACAGGAAAAAGCGGTGAAAATTTATATTTAAAAGTTCCTGTCGGTACTCAAGTTTTTGAAGAGGATAATAAAACTTTAATTTTTGATTTTAAAAAAGAAAATGAGGAATTTTTAGTTGCTTCTGGTGGAAAAGGTGGTTTTGGAAATACAAGATTTAAATCTTCGATAAATAGGGCTCCTAAAAAATTTACAAAAGGTTCTATAGGTGAAGATTTTTGGGTATGGCTACAACTAAAAACAATTGCGGATATAGGAATTATTGGACTACCAAATGCTGGAAAATCTAGTTTGCTTGCTTGTCTAACAAGCGCAAATCCAAAAATTGCAAATTATAAATTCACAACTCTTAATCCAAATCTAGGTGTTACTATTTATGATGATAAAGAAATTACTTTAGCAGATATTCCAGGATTAATTGAAGGTGCCCATAAAGGCACAGGTCTAGGAATAAAATTTTTAAAACATATAGAAAGGTGTAGAACTCTTTTGCATCTAATTGATGTTACTGAGCAAAATCTTTTTTACTCATATAAACAAGTCAGAGATGAATTGAAACAATATAGTAATGAACTAGTTAAAAAAAATGAAATAATTGTTTTAAATAAATCAGATTTATTAGATAAAAAAGAGTTGAACAAAAAATATAGTGATTTTAGAAAGAAAATTAAAAAAGATGTTAATGTAATGTCCACTTTAGATAAAAAGTCTATATCAGAGATAAAGGCTAAACTGTTGAATTATGTATCTTAAAAAATCAAAAACAGTAGTAATTAAAATTGGATCTTCACTACTTATTAACGAAAACAAAACCATAAGGGAAAAATGGTTATCAGATTTTGCCAAAGATATTAAAAATTTACAAAAAATGAATAAGAATATAATTATTGTAAGCTCTGGAGCTATTGCTCTTGGATGTAAAAAGCTAAAACTCAATAAGAAAAATTTGAAGTTAGATAAAAGTCAGGCTGTAGCTTCTATTGGACAAATTGAACTTATGAACCTTTTTAAAAAAACGTTTAACTCAAACCAAATAAATCTTTCACAAATTCTAATTACACTTGAAGATACTGAAAAAAGAAGAAGAGCAATAAATGCAAAAAGAACCTTTGAAAACTTGTTCAATTTACGATTTATTCCTATTGTAAACGAAAATGACAGCATAGCAACTTCAGAGATAAAATACGGAGATAATGATCGGTTGGCATCAAGAGTAGCTCAAATTTCTGGAGCGGATTGTTTAATTTTGCTTTCAGATGTCAATGGTCTGTATACAAAAAATCCAAAAATTGACAAAAATGCAAAACTTATAACCGAGATCAAAAACATAGATGAGAAGATAGAAAAAATTTCAACCAGAAGTACTAGTGAACATGGAACAGGTGGAATGAAAACAAAAATTGATGCTGCCAAAATATGTCAACTCTCAGGTTGTTATATGGCAATTGCTAATGGATTAATAAATAGGCCAATAAAAAAAGTTTTGAATAGTAATTTATGTACCTGGTTTATTCCCAAAGTATCAAAACTTGATGCAAGAAAGAAGTGGATAATTAGTTCTATATCTCCTAAAGGTGAAATTATTATAGATGATGGAGCTCTAAACGCACTTAAAAAAGGTAAAAGTTTACTGGCAGCAGGTATTAAAGCAATTAATGGAAAATTTAGCAAAGGTGATCATGTAAGAATTTTAAATAAAGATATGATAGAGTTTGCAAGAGGTCTCAGTAGTTTTAACTCTGATGAAATACTAAAAATAAGAGGACAACATTCAAATAAAATCAGTATTTTATTAGGCTATGAAACTAAGTCTGAAGTTATTCATAAAGATGATATGGTTAAATTATAATGAGTAAAAATTTAATTAAAATCGGAAAAAATTCAAAAAAGGCTTTTGAGAATAGAATTAGTTCTAAATTAAAAAATAAAGTTTTAATAGACTACGCAAAACTAATTAAAAATAATAAAGAAAAAATAATTAACCAAAACAAAAAAGATATATTTTTTGCTAAATCAAAAGGTCTTAAAGAAAATTTGATTAAAAGATTAGCTCTTGACAATGATAAGGTTCAATTAATAATTAAATCTATTGAAAAAATAAGAAAAATAAAAGATCCAGTTGATAGAGTTTTGGCTCAATGGAGCAGACCCAATGGACTTAAAATTAAAAGGGTCACTATACCTATTGGAATTATTGGTGTTATTTACGAAAGCCGCCCTAATGTGACCTCAGATATTTCTACATTATGCTTCAAGTCTGGCAATTGTGTTATTTTAAGAGGTGGATCTGAAGCATTCAATACAAATAAAATTTTGGCTAATTTATTTAGGTTATCCTTAAAAAAAAATAAAATTAATAAAAATTATGTCCAATTTGTTGAAGATAAAGACAGAAAATTGGTTGATTATATGCTAGCAAAAATGAGTAAATATTTAGACGTAGTTATTCCAAGAGGAGGCAAAAGATTAGTAAAAAAAGTTCAATATTTATCGACAGTACCTGTTATTGGACATTTAGAAGGCATCTGTCATACTTATATCGATAAAAATGCGAATGATAAAATGTCTATCAAAGTTACATTAAATGCAAAATTAAGAAATACAAGTATATGTGGTGCAACTGAAACTTTACTTATACATAAAAATAAGAGTAATTTAGTTAATTTTTTACTTAATGAATTAAAGAAAAATTATTGTGAAATAATCGCAGATAATAAAATTAAAAAAATTTATAAAGGAAGATTAAAAACTGCAAATAAAAAAACATGGAGTACTGAACACTTGTCCTCAAAAATTTCTGTTAAATTAGTTAATAGCATAGACGATGCAATAAACCACATTAATAAGTATGGCACAATGCACACTGATGCAATAATTACTAAAAATCCTAAATCTGCTAAATATTTTATTAAAAGTATAAAAAGCTCAATTGCAATGCACAATTCCTCTACTCAATTTGCAGATGGAGGTGAATTTGGATTTGGAGGAGAGGTCGGGATTTCAACAAACAATCTTCCTCCCAGGGGGCCCGTTGGATTAAATCAATTGGTAAGTTATAAATACGAAGTTTATGGTTCGGGACAAATCAGAAAATAAAAAAATTGGAATTTTGGGAGGTACATTTGATCCTGCACATATTGGGCATTTAAAAATTTCAAAAATTGCAAAAAAAAAATTTGAACTAGATGAAATTATTTGGGCAATTACAAAAAAAAACCCTTTTAAAAATAAAAGTTCAGAGAATTTAAGTAAAAGAATTAATTTTGCAAAAAAATTATGCTTTAAAAATAAATTTATTAAAATTATATGTTTTGAAAATAAGATTCGATCAAATCGAACAATTGATTTAATAAAGTATTTAAAAAAAAAAAACAAATATTCTAATTTATATTTTATAATGGGTGCCGATAATTTAGTAAGTTTTCACAAATGGCAAAAATATCAAAGCATTATAAAGTTATGCAAAATACTTGTATTTGACAGAGATGGCTATAAAGCTAAAGCACTGAATTCATTATCATTTAGAAAATATAGGAAAAATAACATCGAATTTATTAAATTTAATAAAGTCAATATTTCATCTTCTCAATTAAGAAAAATTTGATACTGTAAATACAATTAATGGATAAAATCTCCAATCTAAAACAAGAAATAATCAATACTTTGGACTCGAATAAAGCACTAGATATTGTGGCTATCGATCTAGATGGAAAATCTTCTATTGCAGACTATATGATTATAGCTAGCGGAACATCTTCGAGACATATACAAGCATTATCCGAACAAGTTTTTGAAAAAATAAAAAATAGTGGAATAAAAAACTGTAAAATAGAGGGTAAGGAAAGTCCTGACTGGAAATTAGTCGATGGAATAGATCTAATAGTTCATATATTTAACCCGGAAAAAAGAAAATTTTACGAATTAGAAAAAATATGGTCAGAGTTAATTCCGAAAGAGAAGGTAATTATATGAATTTAAACAAATTCTTTTTTTCAATTTTTTTTTATAGTATTTTTTTAAGCGCCTCATACTCAAATGAGAATGATATTTACAAGAAAATAGATCTATTTAGCGAAGTCCTAGATAAAATTAATAAAGAATATGTAGATGATGTAAACCAGAGTGATGCAATGGATGCAGCTATTAATGGAGTACTGCAATCACTAGATCCTTACTCCGCTTACATGACGCCAGATTCATTTAGAAATATGCAAACTGAAACAAGTGGTGAATTTGGAGGTTTGGGTATTGAAGTTAGTATGGAAGCAGGGGTAGTCAAAGTAATTTCACCAATAGATAACTCCCCTGCATACGAGGCTGGCGTAAAAGCTGGTGATTACATAGTTAAAATTAACGAGACTCAAGTACAAGGTAAGACTTTATCAGAAGCTGTTGAATTAATGAGAGGTCCAGTTGGATCTGATATAGAAATAACTGTAAGAAGAAGAGGAGAAAGAAAAGCTTTAATATTTAAAATTACAAGGGAGATTATTCAGGTTGCCTCAGTAAAATCAGAAATCTTGGACAACAAAACTGGATATTTAAGGCTCACATCCTTTAATGAAAATAGTAGTGATCAAATAAAAGAAAAAATTAAAGGTTTCAAAAAAGATAAAAAAATTAAAAATTATATTCTAGACTTAAGAAATAATCCTGGAGGATTATTATCACAAGCTATAAAAATATCTGACTTTTTTCTAAATAATGGAGAAATAGTTTCAACTAAAAGTAAAAGAAAATATGAAAACAGAAAATGGTTTGCTAAAAAGGGTGACATGATTAATGGAGAAATCTTAGTTGTATTAATTAACTACGGTTCAGCTTCAGCTTCCGAAATTGTAGCTGGAGCACTTAGAGATCATAAAAGAGCAATTTTAATAGGTGAGGCGACTTATGGTAAAGGCTCTGTTCAGTCAATTATACCACTTAGAAATAATGGAGCAATAAGATTGACTGTTTCCAAATATTACCTGCCTTCTGGAAGATCTATTTCAAAAGTTGGGGTTGAACCAGACATTGTAGTATCAGAAAGTTCTGATCTATTTAGAATCAATACTAATACTGATAATCAACTTGATTTTGCACTAAAACTCCTGAACGGCTAAAATGAGACCAAAATTTAAAGGATTGCCACTTAGAAAAGGAGTGGGGATAGTAGTTTTAAATAATCAAAATAAGGTCTTTGTTGCAAAAAGAATAGATAATCCTAAAAATTTATGGCAGATGCCTCAAGGTGGCATTGATGAAGGTGAAGATTATTATCAGGCAGCCCTTAGAGAGCTTGAAGAAGAGACTAGTATTAAAACAGTAGATTTAATTAAAGAAGTTGATGGTTTTACAACATATAATTTACCTGAAAATCTTCTAGGAATTATTTGGAAAGGAAAATATAAAGGCCAAAAACAAAAATGGTTTATTGTAAAGTTTAATGGCAATGAAAAAGAAATTAACATAAAAACAAAACATCCAGAATTTTTAGATTGGAAATGGATTGATATTGAACACCTCACAAAAGAAGTTGTAGATTTTAAACTTCATGTTTACAAAAAAATTCAAGAAGAATTAAGAAGTGTTTTTAATTAAAATTAATAGATTTTAAAATTTCAACTTTATGATCTAATAAAAATCTTTTTTGGTCATCAATATTTTGATCTGAAAGTTCTCTTTCTGCTTCACTAATAGAATTATTAACTATATTTTTATCTATATCTTTCAGATTAAATATTGAACTAGTTAATATAGAAAGTGAATTTTCTTTGAATTCAACGATTCCATCTTCGACATAAAATTTTTCTTCTTGAGATTCTGATATAACTCTAATTATTCCTGGTTTTAGAAAAGAAATAATTGGTATATGATTCTTTAAAATACCCATTTCACCTTCAAATCCAGGTACAATCACTTCAGAAACGTTATCTTTTGATAAAAAAGATTTCTCTGGGTTCACGATATCAATATTAAATAATTCACTCATTATGCAGCTGCATCCTTGGCCATTTTTTCAGCTTTTTCTATAGCCTCTTCAATTGTTCCAACCATATAAAATGCAGCTTCAGGTAAATGATCATACTCACCTTTGCAAATTGCATCGAAACCTTTAATGGTTGACTCGAGATCAACAAGTTTTCCTGGAGAGCCTGTAAAAACTTCTGCAACAAAGAATGGTTGAGATAAAAATCTTTGAATCTTTCTAGCTCTTGCAACAGTTAATTTATCTTCTTCGGATAATTCATCCATACCAAGAATAGCAATAATATCTTGTAGAGATTTATAAGTTTGTAGAACTTTTTGTACTTCTCTAGCAACTCTATAGTGTTCATCTCCTACAATTCTTGGGTCAAGAATTCTAGAAGTTGAGTCTAACGGATCAACAGCTGGATAAATTCCTATCTCAGCTATTTGTCTCGATAATACAGTTGTTGCATCTAAGTGCGCAAAAGATGTTGCGGGTGCTGGATCTGTTAAGTCATCAGCAGGTACATAAATCGCTTGAACAGATGTAATTGAACCTTTGTTTGTTGTAGTTATTCTTTCTTGTAAGTTGCCCATATCAGTTGCTAATGTAGGCTGATATCCAACAGCTGAAGGTATTCTGCCTAATAGTGCTGATACCTCTGAGCCTGCTTGAGTGAATCTAAATATATTATCAACAAAGAAAAGTACATCTTGACCTTCTTGATCTCTAAAGTACTCTGCAACAGTTAATCCTGTTAAAGCCACCCTTGCTCTAGCGCCTGGAGGCTCATTCATTTGACCATAAACAAGTGCAGCTTTTGATCCAGCTTCGTTTGGTTTTATTACTCCTGACTCAATCATTTCATGATAAAGGTCATTACCTTCTCTAGTTCTTTCACCAACGCCAGCAAAAACTGAGAATCCTCCGTGAGCCTTAGCTACATTGTTAATTAATTCCATGATTAGAACTGTTTTTCCCACCCCAGCTCCTCCAAACAATCCTATTTTTCCACCTTTCGCATATGGTGCTAGAAGGTCAATAACTTTAATTCCTGTCACTAGAACCTCTGTTTCTGTAGATTGATCATTAAATTCTGGAGCAGCTCTATGAATAGGCCAGCTTTCGCTACTTTTGACTTCTCCTTTTTCATCAATAGGCTCTCCAATAACATTTATAATTCTTCCTAATGTCTCTGGACCTACTGGAACCTTTATTGGTGCACCTGTATCAGTAACTTCGTCTCCTCTTTTTAATCCTTCTGTAGCATCCATCGCAATCGTTCTAACACTAGACTCTCCTAAATGTTGTGCAACTTCTAAAACAAGTCTGTTTCCACCGTTATCACATTCTAGTGCTGTTAAAATTTCTGGTAGTTCTCCATCAAATTTTATATCTACTACCGCTCCAATAATTTGTGTAATTTTTCCTTTTCTCATAATTATAAACTCTCCGCTCCTGATATTATTTCTATTAATT
>MDTA01214411.1_pt1 | contig 10972 bp, 9 predicted proteins | sample 811151 | NCBI WGS metagenome assembly MDTA01 (sample SAMN05326648, study PRJNA326480) | marine metagenome | isolation source: seawater | place: Indian Ocean: South | collected 2010 | reverse complement strand
CTCCAATGGCATAGGAACCCTTTTTCCGTCTTCTGGATCGGGCATATACTTTGAAGAATCGAATGATGTGGTGAGTGCTGGTAAGAATGTTAGTTGCATGAATTGCTCATCATCCCATGATCAGCACGGGGTGGTGATCAGAGATAGTATTGACATATTCCTTGATGGAATAATCTCACGAGAGCCCCTATCAGGACCCTCATTAGACATCGACAATAGTGGCATAACAGAGAGGGAAGGAAGTGTCTCACTGTCAAACATAACCGTATTCCAGAACTCAAGCACTCATTCTGTGGAACTCAATTTAGCTGATGCGACTATCGATAATCTAGAGATTTTCGGCTCTAATTATGGAATTAAATGGACTGCTATCGGAGGCATGACTTCATACCTCAACTCAAGTCTAATCAGGGGTTCACAAGGTTGCATGGAACTGATAGATCACACCGATTTGGTTTCATCATCTGTCCACTTTGAGTGCGAGGGAGCGAATCCCTCTACCTCCTCCTCCTTCGTTAATTTCACTGACTCCTCTTTCTCTACAGTATTGGGAATGTCTGACACATTCTCAACTCTTGGGAACTCCCATATCAGGTGGATATCATCATCCCAGATTGCAACACCCAATTTCACAGGCTCCGACAATATTGTCGATTTAATGTGGTTCGTTGAGGCGAACGTCGTCAATCAGAATCTTAGGAACATACCATTCTCAGACGTTAATTTTTCATTCGATCAGCTGGAGGTAGAATTCACCCACACTCTGCCTTACTCAGGAAGGGAAGTAGTGGGGCCTTTCGTCGGTCAGAGGTGGACCCCCGTCCAAGGCTGGTCTCAGAATACTACAATGAGCCCAGGTTGTGATTATGATGGCGTGCACAATGAGTCAGTGCCCATCCAGCTAACTTCGGACTCGGTCGTTACTTGTGTGTTAGAGATTGCTAATCAGCCCCCCTTCATCATTTGGGGCGACCCGGAAGACGAATCTGTTTATCCCAGTGGTTCCCCTGTTTATTTCGGGGGGAATGAATCTTGGGACTTAGACGACGATGATCTGAGCTATACTTGGACCAGTAGCATTGATGGAGTACTTGCAATGACCGGGGGATCAGGATCCTGTTCAGGGACTGCTGTTGACAATGGCTCGAGCTTTATGGCCAATAACTTGGTGGGAGGTAGTCAATGCCTCTCAGATGGATTGCATTTGATCACCCTTGAGGTCTGTGATCCAACTCATTGCGTTCAAGAGGAGAGGGAAATTGAACTGGTCAATCTCCCCCCAGTCCTTTCAGTTGGAACTTCCCCAGCCGTATCCTCATGGGGGACTTTGTACCTAGGACAAACCGCCAATGTGACGGTCTTCATGTCTGGAACATATGACCCAGAGGGAGATGATATGGAATGCTGGATCGGCGCCTCCTACGAGGAAGATGCCAGCATCCCCCCGAATCCTGCAAACGGGTGCCCGCTGGAGTTGAACAGGTCATTCCCAGGGGCACCGAGTACGTTCTCTGTCACCGTCTACGCATCAGACGGGAACAATCCAGCCTCCACTTGGACATTCGACGTCGAGCTGTATAATCAGATTCCAGAGGCATCGATGACAATTTCAAGGACCGGTCAGCTATCCTCGGATACGGTAATTATCAACGGATCTAGCACTTTAGACCCAGAGGGAGACCCTGTAAAGTTCCAGTTTATGAGCGACATAGACGGCACATTCCATTCAGGAGTATCCTCCGATGGTATTATTGAGTGGACTGGGACTTTGTCCAAAGGAACTCATACCATAACTATGCAGGCCAGCGATGACAGGCCAGCTCATGCAGGCCAATGGACTACTTACAGTACGCAGGTCCAAGTGAATAATTCACTACCCATGTCAGTGATTTCGAGCCCCATGGATGGCCATCTAACGGATTCAGGTACTCTGGTTACGCTCGCCTCGACCGGATCAGGCGACTGGGATATCTCCTGCTCCGACCTTCCCGAGAATGGCTCCGGACTGATATGCAACCCCTCTAAATCAATTAGCTCCGACCTGGTCAGCGTTCTCTGGGAGAGCGATATCGTCGAAGAGCCCCTGGGAAGCGATTGGTACTTGGAGACCAGGTTGCCCGAGGGCGTTCACCAAATCACACTGACCATCGACGATGGCTCAGGGAATCCAGATGTATCGGAGATAATGCTCAGAGTCAATGAAGCCGCACCTGTTTTCGTGTTGGACTCACCGGTTCCAGATGCCATAGTATACTCTAACCTACCAGTTCTTTTCGACTTCAGAAGGTCATTCGACCCAGATGGGGACGACTTCACAGTAACTGTAACGTCCAATCTGATGCTGGAGCCCATTCTTGATTCCAAAACCACAGATTTCTGGTACAATGACTTTCTCCCTCATGGAACTCACACTCTGACATTTGAGCTGACAGACGAGAATGGAATGACCATATCTCACACCCAAGAAATAACTGTATTGGAGACTGACCCAGTGGCTTCGATAACCGGGCTTTCCGAGGGCCAGTACATTCCTCCAGGCACAATTCTGGAATTAAACGGATCAGAATCCTTCGACTATGACAATGACATAGCGCTCTACAGATGGACCCTCTCCGATGGTACAGAGGTCAGCGACAGAGAGACAGTAACCGTCCAGCTATCACCGGGACTGGTGAGGGTAGATCTGATGGTTCAGGACTCAAGGGGAGCCCAGTCTCTTGCCTCGGTAAATCTGACCATAGGCTCGTCATCACCAGCCTTGAGGGACATGACAGTCTCTCCAGAGGAATTCCGTGTGGGAGAGGTCAATGAGATCAGAGTAACAGTGGTAATGGAAGACGCGGATGGTACCACTGAATCGGTGGGGGGTGAGATGGTCGCGGGAGGACTATCCAAGGCATTCCAGATGAGGGATGACGGGCAACTGGGCGACTTGATTGCAGATGATGGAATTTGGACCTATGAGACAAATTGGGAGATTACCTCAGGGTCCTCTGCCTCCATCGGTGTTTGGGCATTGGATGGGGATTCAGTGAGTCCGACCCTGATGTCCATAATCCCGATAATAGAGGACGAGGGCCTGGATATCTTCGGATGGATAATTGGCTCTGGCCTGCCACTCGTCATATTGGTGATATGTATGTTTATCTCGGTCGGAATGGTAATTGTATCCAATCGCAGAAAGGAGATAGAGAGGGATTTGGAGTTGATTCAGTCATGGTCCTCTTTCGAGCCAATTGATGATGAAAGAGACGAATCATAGGGTATCGAAACACTCGATCCGATGCGTGCTCTTTGACCCATGTAGATGGCAGTTACTTACTCCTCTGGGCCCCAAGGCGTAACTTGCCTAGTCAACCCTAATCTGTGAGTGAAGAGGAATCTGAGATTCAGGAGGCCATCCCCCCAAGTGTTGATCTCAGCCTCCCCGACCCTAGTCCTGTATGGAACACTGACCTCAGCAGTTCTCTTCTTGCCAAGGTATCTCCTCGCCCGGATTTTGAACTCCTGCGAGAGAGGCATTCCGTCATGCTTGGGACGGACCCTCTCATCATCGAAGATTGATCTTCGGAAAACCCACATTCCACTCTGGGAGTCATGTATCCCATACCAGTACAGGAGCGATGCCGTCGTGGATAGAACCCAGTTGCCAAATCCGTGAAGTCCCGGCATTGACCCCTGCTCGGCCCTCCTAAGCCTGTCACAAGTAATCCATGACAGGTCCTCCTCTACCAGTTTTCTAACCAGACCTGGGACTTCTTCCCCGGGGTAGGTGCAGTCCGCATCCATAGTTACGATGATGTCACCAGGAGCCATAGAGAAACCAGTCTTGTAGGCCCTGCCATAACCCTTCCTGGGCTCTAGGTATACAGTAGCGCCCTCTGCCTTTGCCAGCTCTCTAGTACTGTCCGTGGAGTTACCATCGATAATCAAAAAGTCAAGCCTATCACACCATCCGTCATTCGGAACGGACCTAATCGTGTCAACTATGGCTTCCTCCTCGTTCCTTGTTGGAATAACGACCGTTACGTGTACTGGCAGGGGTTTAGTCATGAATTAGCCATCGGCCCCTCCGTTTTGAATAATGCGAACGTCTGACTTGTGGTAGTTCTCTTGAAATGCTGATACCGAATCGGGGATTTGAGAGACCATGCACATCGCAATGCTTTCCGCAGAGTTTCCACCAAGGTGGGGAGGCATGGGGTCGACGGTTTTCCACCTCTCCGCAGCCTTGGTCAATAGGGGCCATAAAGTCACTGTCATCACCAGATCAGGAGCAGGTAAACCACCTCACCAAGAGGGTGTGGAAGTGATAGAAGTGGGATGGGCCAGAATCCCCATGGAGTTCACCCGTTCCTATGGCAGGAGGGCTATTTCGGAGTTGGAGAGACTGAATGAGAGACTCAACGTGGACGTTGTTCACCTGCATTGTCCCATGATATCATGGGCAACGCCTCAGTTTCACCATTGCATCCAAAATATCGCTCCGGTGGTGTCTTCCCTCCATGGTTCGTGGCTTGGTGAGCGTGATGGTCTGCTCGAGGCAAGTATGGCAAAGGAGGCAGCGGTATGGGCTAATGTAAATGACATAGCAATCAGGCTCTCAGCGGAAAGATACGCCAAATTTGAGAGCATCGCCATCAGGGAGTCATCGATCTGTGTGGCCAACTCCCGTGCGACCAAAGAGGACTTCGATTCAAGATACAACCCCCCGCCGAATTGGGACTGTGAAGTCATTCACTGGGGTGTCGATACAGAGATGTTCAGACCTTTAGATATTGAAAAAGAGGAGGAAAAACTGAACTTCACTGAAATCAGAAAAAGGTTCGGTGCAGTAAGCCCGGGATCTAAGCTAATACTGGCAGTTGGAAGACTTGCGGCAAGGAAGGGCTATTCAACTCTGATTCGGGGTTTTTCAGCCTTGAACAAGGAGATGCCAAACACCAAACTTGTGATAGTCGGTAGAGGGCACTTGAAGAGAAGACTGATGAGGCTGGCAAAAAGCCTAGGGGTTGAAGAGGACGTAAGGATAGAGTCTAGCTTATCCTTCGCAGAACTAGCACAACTCTACCGATCTTCGGACTTGGTTGTCTATCCCTCATTCTACGAGGGGCAGGGGTTGATTCCCTTGGAGGCAATGGCATCTGGAGTCCCTGTCGTTACAGTTGACCATGGGCCACTTCCGGAGATGGTCGACGAATCTGTCGGCGCCCTTTTCACAATGGGCAATATAGAGTCTATGGTCTCTGTAATGAGAGAAGTCTTGAAGACAGGCCGGGAGAAGGGCGAACAAGGCAGAGCCAGGGTCCTTCAGAAATTCACCTATTCGGGTAATGCTGAATCCTTCGAGAAGGTCTATATTGAGGCCATAAAACGCTAGATTAGGCGAACCATTGATGCGCCATGACTATCTCGGAATGTCGATAGCCATGGCGGACAGCACCAGTCTAGCAAAGGTCGACTCCGGAACTCTGGCCAACATCGCAATTGTGTTGTTCGTCAGCGTTCTGGCAATAATACATCTAAAGGCAGTGATTCAGCCTCTTGTTGTTGCAACGCTAATCTTCTTCCTAATTAGGCCCCCAGCACAATGGCTGGAGGAGAGGATAGGTGGCCATCCATTAATCGCTTATGGGGTTCTAGTGGTGGCGGTAATGGGGTTCCTACTTTTCGCATCCAATTCAATGTATGAGGCAATGCAGAGTTTCACAAACGATGCCCCCGAGTTGCAGAAATCCCTTGACGAGAAGGTAGCTTGGGTAGAGGAATTATCGATATTCGGATACCAACCTAATACCTCGACCCTCACTGACTTAATTACCATCGAGACTGTGAATTCATACGCCGCAGGTTTCGTGGGTACACTGGCAGGATTTACTACCGGCCTCGTGACAGTCCTAATTTTCCTCCTGTTCATCATTCTGGAGGCAGAGACTCTTCCAAAGAGAATCAAGGCAGCTTACCCAGATGATGTACAGAGAGTGATGTCTGTAGCCTCTGACTCAGGGGATGGAATCAATACCTATGTCATCACCAGAGCCTCAGTAGCTTTCGGTCAAGCCGTTGTCGCCGCAGCCGTACTGTCTTACATGGAAATCCCGTTCGTCTTCCTGTGGGCTTCAATAACATTCCTCATGGATTTCATCCCCTATGTCGGAGCGTTGCTCTCGATTATTCCCCCCATTTTACTAGGGCTAATCGTACTCCCCCAAACATCAGCGTTGATTCTTATCGCTCTCTTAATTGCCAATCAGCAGGTCTGGGGCGGTATAATCGAGCCGCAGTTAGCGGGACAGAGACTTGACATGTCACCAATCGTCCTACTAATGTTGGTGGCCTTTTGGGGATGGGCATGGGGAATAATGGGAATGGTTCTCGGAGTCCCACTAGCAGTCATAATGAAGATTGGGTTGGAGAGTGACCCAAGGACCAGACCAATAGCAATCATGCTTTCCAGGGACCCGGATTCGAAGTCATCTTGACCGCTCCACGTATACCGCTACCACTCCATCCGAGGTAACTCTGACCAAAGCCCCCAGTCCCTCATTGCTGAGTCCCCTTGTCGACATCTTGAGTTGCTGCCCTGCCAACTCCCATTTCCCGCCAATGACATTAACTTTCATGCAACTTGATAATGCAAAGACCGAGAATTTTCGACCCTTCTCGATAAGCTCATTGAAACCATTATTCGAGGGGCTCGAAAGATGAAAAACTCCAGATTCGTAATGCATCCTAACATTCATTCCCTCTGGGGCCTCGTTCAACGCCGCGAAGGCGCCAAAAACATGTCCATAGTCTCCGCCCTCAACACCAACGACATCAACCTCTTCAAATCCCAGGGAATTAACGTAGTGAATTGATTTTGAGAGGTCACTCTTACTTTGATCGTCGAGAAAAATAGATCGATCCTCCCACTTGGAGTGTTCCACAGAATCCAAGTCTCCAAGGACCTTGAAGACATCATATCCCATCGATGAGGCCTTATCAGCACCACCGTCAACTCCGAAAATTAGAGATGTAGAACTCATGATTTCTCCAACGATAGACTCACTAGGTAGTGCCCCATTGCACCAAAGTATCGCCTTCATTCAATCACCGCTTTCTCGCAGTTACCTTTCCCTCTAAGACTAAGTCGACGTCTTCCAATTCCACGGTCGGCTTCAACATGACTCCCCTAATTTGGTAGCCTACTCTTGAACTTCCCCCCAAGGATGAGTTATCTCCTATCGCGATGTACGAGGAGCCTCTGACGACCTGATCCTCCAGTTGGCTACCGGATAGTCGCGATTTTGGGTTCATACCGAATCCGAATTCCGCTAGGGTTCCGACCTTCTCAATTTGAGATATTTTCACAGAGGATCTAATGGAATCCATCTTAGAAATAAGGTCCTCAGAAACAGAGCCCCCAGAAATTTCGATTACGTTGCCATCTTCGACCAATAACGTCACTGGCTCATCCAATATTTCACCGTCAAGTGACCCGTCAATTACAATCTTCCCATTAGCACTCCCTTCCTTGGGAAGAACGAATACCTTACCTGTCGGGAGATTTGTTATCTGTCCAGGCCGATTGCAAATTCCATTGTCCTCAAGTATCCACCTTGCTCCTGTCGTGAAAGTAAAATCAGACCCCGAGGGTGACCTCACTCTTACGAGGGTCCTCTTCCTTAGTAGGCTATTGAGTCCAGATATCTCTTTTTTAATCGCTCCATAATCCGCAGTCATCCCTCCCTTGGATAGAATTTCTGATGTTATACCTGGCATAGATGCAATTCTCGCGTTCTCTCTTGAAGCGTTCCTCCTAGCTCTGGTGTGAGTCAGAGAGCTCTTTGTGGCGATCAGGACAACGTCCTGTTGCCTCATCAGCTCAGCAACGGGATCTGGAGGCTCTGCTCCTTTCTTGTGGGAGGGAGGCATCATCATTAGCAGAACCCTGTCAGTTACCTCGGCAGCCGCTTCATAGAGAGATTGCCCTACTTCTGAGCAGTGGGGGTCAGTGACAATAAGTACGTGTTCTGAGGGCCTAATCTGCATACAAGTCCTGACAACAGACCTAGAAGAGGTCAGCATCGCTTCTGCCAATTCGTCAGAATCAGCGGCACTTATTTCCCCCTCCTCTGTCATCTGAACCGTACCGCGGAGTGGGTCGTTGTTCAAGGACACTCCGAATGTCAATTCGGTTAATCAAGCCAGTCAAAGGGAGATATCCATTGCGAATGGTGATGAAGAGAGTTGCGACGATAAGAGCAGTCATTGGAGGTCTCTGGGAAGCTCTCGATCACTGAAGTCGTCAGCCTGACTACGGTAACCTAATTGCCCCAATGGAGGACTTTGTTCAGTCCTGTTCAAGTACTAAGTCTGATTGCCAATGAACAATGGCACTAGGAACAGTAAAGTGGTTTAACTTCACAAAGGGGTATGGATTTATCGAGCAGGAAGAGGGTGACGATTTATTCGTACACAAATCCCAAGTTGAGGGACAAATCAGAGAGGGTGACTCTGTGGAGTTCGAGGTTGGCGAGGGCCCAAAGGGACCTAATGCAATCAACGTCAAGAAGGTTGAGTAGTAAAAACCAACCACAGCTTAGTAGTGCGGCGTTTTCAGATGAAGCACGAATGATGCATCAATCCAAGCTCATTAAGTCTAAGATTCAAACATAATCTAATCATGGACCAGAACTTGGATCTACAGATCGCTGCCCTGATCTTTCTAGGCGGCACGCAGAACCTCGTCTCCGGTAGTGATCACGGAGGCGTTGAAACAACGAGTGACGACGAGGAGGTAGAAGCCGAGCCGGGAAACACAGTAAAACACAATCTGCAGATCCCCGAGAATTTTTTCTCTTCCGAGATTTCACAGGACTCAACACTCCAGTTTAATTACTCAATGGCTAGACGGTAAATATGGCCAAGAATGGCGTCCTCATGATGAACATAGGGACCCCAGATGAACCATCCGTCGACTCCGTAAGGGAGTACTTGAGAGAGTTCCTACTTGATCCAGACGTAATTGACATACCAGCACCTCTAAGGCATCTAATTGTAAGGGGAATAATACTGAGAACAAGGCCAAGGAAGATAGCTCCTAACTATAGAAGTATTTGGATGGAGGAAGGATCACCTCTGAGAGTCTACACTCAGAGAATGGCATCATCACTGGAAGAGAAGATAGCGATCCCGTGTGAAGTGGGGATGAGGTATGGCAATCCGAGCATTGAACAAGCCCTCCGAAATCTCAGGAAGCGTGGTGTCGATAGGGTACTGTTGGCCCCACTGTTCCCCCACCATGCGCAAGCTACCACAGAGTCATCACTCAAGCATGCATACAAACAATTGCAGAAAATGGAATGGTATCCTGAAACATCAGAACTAGGGCATTTTGAGAACAACCCATCATTCATCACTCCTTTAAAGAACTCAATCAGGCCACACATTGACGAGGAGACGCACCTTCTTTTTTCATATCACGGACTTCCTCTTTCGCATATCTACAGAGCAGATAAATCTGGTTCCCACTGTCAAAAGGTAGGGGAATGCTGCAGCATTCCTACCGAGGCTAACTCCTCATGCTATGCACACCACTGTACCATGACAACGTTGGCTGTCGTCGAAGCTCTTGGTTTGAGTGATAAAGACTGGTCTCAAAGCTATCAAAGTAGGATTGGCCCAGTAAAATGGCTCCGGCCATCAACAAAGGAGAAGGTGGACCAACTTGCCCGCCAGGGAATCAAAAATTTGGTCATTGTCTCTCCCGCATTCCTAGCAGATGGTTTAGAAACTCTCGAGGAGTTGAATATGGAGATCAGGGAGCAGTTCATGGAAGCAGGAGGAGAAGAAATGCATCTGGTAAGATGTCTCAATGACAATCCAGATTGGATTGATGGATTGGCAGATCTTGTTAGATCAGCACTAAATGTTTGAACCACTCTAAAGATTGGGAATCCTCAGGATAAATATCGTTCCAATAATCCCAAGAACAATAGTTGCATACCGAGAGATATCGGGTGCACTGTCCGGGATTCCAATCAAAACCGCGAAAGTAATGAAAATCCACATAGTGCCTAGAATCATGGGTTTACTTTTCTTTGGAATACCGTTTCCTTCTCTGTAATTCTTAACATGTTGGCCAAACATTCTGTTGTTTATCACCCAGTCATAGAAACGCTGACTAGATTTCGCGAAACATGCCGCTGCGAGAATCATCAAAGGAGTCGTTGGAAGGCCCGGAATTACGATTCCTACTGTTCCGATAGCAGCAAACAGGAACCCCAAAGCTAGCCACAAGAGCCGACTTATTCCCGACCTATTAACATCGACAACGTGTATGTCATCGATGGTCATAACTAATGCTGTTCAGGAACTCTAATGTATTTTTTCAAGTGTCATTTAGGAATTTTTGTCCAATCAACTAACCATTCTGTTGATATGTTGAACCACATTACAAGAATCATGAACACCAAGATGTACGGCGCCGCACTAACTCTTATCATGATGCTGAATGCAGGCTGTCTAGCCGCATTTGATGACGTAGTGGACGATGTGTTTGACGACACTGTCGAATACATAGATGGTGAGTATCCAATGCTATTGCTCCCAGAGAGGACCAGAGGAGAGCCTGGTCTGCGGGGATATGAACAGTGCGAGGAGCTTCTAGAAGATCTTAGGAAGGCGGCATATGATGAGATGCTGGTTAATCTCGATCAGCAGGCATACTGGCATTGGTCCGCTGGACCAGTGGGGGCGTTTACGGATGATGCGGTTTTGTCTGAGGGCGCAGTTCCCGAATTGACAGACTCCTCCACGGATACATCTACGGACACTGGAGGCCAAAGCCGAGAGGGGGATTTCTCTGGAACAAACAACCAAGAGACAGGCGTCGATGAGGCGGATTTCCTGAAGACCGACGGTTACAACATATACATGCTGAATGGGAATGAGCTAGTAATCATGGGAGTCCCGGAGTTTGGAGAGG
>MDTA01189732.1_pt1 | contig 10972 bp, 8 predicted proteins | sample 811151 | NCBI WGS metagenome assembly MDTA01 (sample SAMN05326648, study PRJNA326480) | marine metagenome | isolation source: seawater | place: Indian Ocean: South | collected 2010 | reverse complement strand
CCAAAAAAAATTGGCCATAATCTACTTATGTAACTTCCTAAAATTTTTTCTTCCCCAAAAAAACTTGATGTTCTGGATGAATTAGTCCAACCAAAAATATTATTTCCTATAAAATATTGATAGAAACCATCTAAAATCAGAATTGTAAAACAAGTAAAAATACAATAAAAAAAATATTTTATAAATTTATCTTCAACATTTAACAAAGCTACAACAGCCATTACAAAGACTCCATGCCTGATATAAACTAGGGTACTTCCAAAATTTTCATAATTAAAATTATTAAATAATGAATTAATTAATAAATAAATCCAAAAAACTAGAAAAAAATAAAAAAACTTGTTTTTAAAAAATAAAAAATTTTTCTTTATAAAACAATATAAAAAAAATAATAAACTAATTAAAGAAACAGATAAATCACTAAAGAAAGGTCCGGTAATTAAAAAAAATGGAATACAACAAAATAATACAACAGGAAAATAATAAAATAACAATTTTTCTGATTTAGAATTAAAATTCATCAAATAATTACTTTTCATATAAATAAATACTTAGTCAATCAATATATATTGAAACAGATGAATAGAAAGATTAATCTTTTCTAGATTTAAACATAGTTTCATTTATTTATAAATAAAAATATTATAGTTTATGATTGTCATATGTATCACGAAATAATAATTTATTTAGTTTTTAGCTTTATCTTATTGTATATATTTGCAAGAATTTCTTACTCATTAGATTTAGTTGATAAACCAAGTAGTAGAAAAATTCACACAAAAGCTACTGCATTCACAGGTGGTATTGCAATTTCTAGCACTTTAATTTTTTCTATTCTGTTATTTGATATCTCAACAAATATTTTAAATTTAATTTTATCAATGGCTTTTTTAATATGTATAGTGGGGTTAATTGATGACAAGTTTGAATTATCCGTAGGAAGTAAATTAAGTTTACAAATTATACCAATTTTTTATTTAATTATATTTCAAAATTTATCTTTAGATAACTTAGGTGATTATAATTATTTTAAATTGGAATTAGGAACTTTTGCAATACCTTTTACACTACTTTGTGTTTTATTTTTGATTAATTCTTTTAATTATTTTGATGGCATAGATGGAGCATTAAGCATTACATCAATCACTACATTATCTTTTCTATATTTTTTAGTAAATAATTATGAATTTGATCTATTTTTATTAATTATATTAATTCCAGTAAGTGTTTTTTTATTTTTTAATTTTTCAATTTTAAAACTACCTAAAATGTTTTTAGGAGATAGTGGTAGTTTATTATTAGGTTTTATTATTTCATTTATTTTAATTTATCTTGCAAAAGAGAAATTAAGCCATCCAATTTTACTTGCTTGGTCTATTTCAATTTTTGTTTATGAATTTTTATCTATAAATTTTATTAGATTAAAAAATAATAGAAACCCATTTATTGCTGGTAAAGATCATTTACATCATTTATTTTTTAAATTTTCAAATTCTATTTTAATAACAAATCTTTTTATTGTAATTATACATATTACTTTATTTTTAATAGGTTATATCAGTTTTATATTAATGAATTCACTTGTTTCAATTATTTTATTTGTATTTTTATTTATTGTTTTTTTTATTCTTAGAAATAGATATTCTTAATAACAATAATTATTTAAATTTTAATTATTTAATTATACAAATAAAGAATTAATATTCTAAATTAATTTGCTAACAACCTTTCAAATATATTTAGATGTTTTTCAACAATTTTTTCAACTTGAAATTCTTGTTTAGCTAAATTTCTTCCCGCTTTTCCCATTGATACTCTTTCTGCGTTATTTTCTATTAATCGTTGTAATGCGTCAGCAAGTTTTTGAGAATTATTAATTGGTACTAGCAAACCAGTTTTATTAGGAATTATTGCATCACGACAACCTGGAGAGTCTGTAGTGACAACTGCTCTGCTTGCTGCAGCAGCTTCAAGAAGTACTTTAGGTAAACCCTCTCCATAAAATGAAGGTAAACAGACTATATGAGATTTAGCAAACAGCTTAGGTATATCTTTGTAAAATCCTAAAACCTCAACTATCTTTTCTTTTTTTATTAAATTTAATTCTTGATTGGTTAAGCTTGAGGGATTGCTTGTATCTAAATTACCTGCTAATATAAACTTAACTTTAATTCCTCTTTTTTTTATAATTCTTGCAGCAGAAACATAATCAAAAACTCCTTTATCACGTAAAAGACGTGATGCAAAACAAACAGTAGTGATATTATTCGTTTCATCAAGATTTTTAAAAAGTGACAAATCTATGCCTGATCCTCTAAAAAGTAATATTTTATTTTTATCTAAACCAATCCAATTAATTAATTTATTCTTATCGTCTATGTTTTGAACAATAATTTTTTGATTGTGATGATTGAATGAAAAATAAAACAATAGATAAAGTATTTTTTGTATAACAATATTTTTAAATCTTTTTTGATTAGATAAAATTCCTAATCCAGCAACTGCTGATACTACACATGGCACTCTAGTGAGCCTTGCAGCTATTCCTCCATATATATAAGCCTTTATAGTAATTAAATGAACTATATCTGGTTTTAATTTATAAAAGGTTTTCAAAATAACAAATAAAGATCTAAATTCTTTTATTGGATTTAAACTTTTACGCTCTAAAGGAACATGAAAAAATTCAATACCTTTTTCAGATAAAAAAGTAGTATTTTTGCATCCTAATTCTCCATATACTATTATGACTCTAAAACCTCTATTTCTAGCTGCGTATGCAATTTCTTTTCTATGCGAAATAAAGAAGCTTAGAGAATTTACTAAAATAAGTATTTTTTTCTTCATTTATAAAATGTAGTTTTATAAATCATTAATTTTTAAATTAAATTTTTATATTATATTAATTAGATATTAAGTATAATGAATATAGGCTAATTATTTTTTTTTTTAAAAGCAACGCAACACCAATATGGAGGTTTTTCTGAGAACTTAATATTTTCGAAACCTGTATTTTTGAGCATATTTATAATTTGCGACTTGCTAAATCTCTGCTCTAATCTTGTACCAAATCTATCTAGTGCATCATTTCTACATTGATAAAATGGTTTATGTCTATACTCAGCTAAAGGAATATTCTCAACATTAAAACCTATTCTTTCAAGATAAAACGCTAATCTACTCAATGGATAATAAACAATGTATGAGATTAGATCACAAAAAAATATTTTTAAAAATTTAGGAGAATTGGAAATAATTTTTCTTAAATAATCACTTAGTTTCCATAGTATTTTGAACCACTGAGGTTTATTTTCAAAATTATAATATAGATAAATTAAAAAAGGACTTTCATCCTTTAATAATTTTGCACAATCTGAAAGTGCTTTTTCTGTATTAGGTATGTGATGCAAAACACCCAAACAATATCCAAAATCTTGACTTCCTTTATCAATACTACAAGTTTCTGTAGTTTGTTTATAATAAGATATATTATTAAAATTTTTAAGATTATATTTTGCAATATCAATTGCCCCACTCGGTTCAATACAATTTAAATGCTTTACTTTCGGTGCTACAAATTGAGCCCATCTTCCAGATCCGCAACCCATATCAAAACCAATTGATTTATTAGAAAAAAAATTTTCAGGAACAATAGCAAAATATTCATCAAAATTTTTTTTCAATTTAAAAGTATTTATTTTTGAGTAATTAAATTTTGACCATTCATCCCCAAATTCCTCAATAACTTTATTATTTTTATTATTCATATTTTATAATTATTATTTATTTGAATCTAACCATGACTGAAACATTAAAATATTCCATAAATGATTATGCCAATTTCTTTTACCAGATAGATGTTCATCCCACTTTTCTCTAATTAATTTTGAATTAAAATACCCTTCTTCATCTAATCTTTTTTCATTTAGTAGATTTTCTGCCCAGTCTTTAAGATTTTCTCTAAGCCATATATCAATTGGAACACCAAAACCCATTTTTGGCCTTTCTATTAAGTTGTTTGGAACATATTTTTTTAATATTTCTTTTAGAATCCATTTACCTTGACCATTTCTATATTTTAATGAATGTGGAATTTTCCAAACATACTCTATAAGTTTATGGTCAAGAAAAGGAATCCTTGTTTCGAGCGAAGATGCCATAGCAGCTCTATCAACCTTAACTAGAATATCATTAGGTAAGTAATTCATAAAATCTAAAATCATCATTTGCTGCTGAGTATCAAGATGTTTGTAAGCTGAGTTAAATTTAGTCAATAAATTTTTAGGCTCTTCGCCATTTATTACTACTTGTGATGGATTTTTCCAATGTGAACACAGCATAAAATAAAGTTCATTTAAGTCTTTTGCATTTATCACACCAGCACCTTTGTGAATTTTATCTCCAAAATTAGTGAATTGTTTTAAGCCTGGTAAAATTTTTGATATATAGGTCCAATTTTCAGGTTTGATTGATTTAATTAGAGATGCTGCAAAATCTCTAAGAGGCAAAGGCATTAAGTTAAGATAAGACCAAAATTTTTTACTAATTATATATCGATTATAACCGCAAAATAATTCATCTCCTGCATCCCCTGAAAGGGCTACTTTTACATGTTGTTTTGTAAGCTGTGAAACTAAGAAGGTTGGGATTTGTGATGAATCTGAAAAAGGCTCATCATATATAAAGGGTAGTTTTGGTATAACATCCATAGCTTTTTTTGATGAAACATAAAGCTCTGTATGGTTAGTTCCAAGATGTTTTGCTATTTCTTTAGCATAATATGCTTCATTATAATTGCTCTCACTAAATCCTATAGTAAAGGTTTTTATTGGTTGATTAGATTGTGATTGCATCATTGCTACTATTGTAGATGAATCTATGCCACCAGAAAGAAAAGCTCCTAACGGGACATCAGATATCATTTGTTTTTTTACGACTGATTGCAAATACATTTCAAGATCATTTTTAATCTCTAATTCGTTCTGTTTAAGTTGATTTTTATTTCCAGAAATGACACTATTCTCCATAGACCAATATACTTTGGTAGTTGGTAATAAGTTATTATTTAAATCATTTTCATTTAATTCTAAATAGTGCCCAGGTAATAATTTATAAATATCTTTATATATTGAATGAGGTGCTGGTATACAATTAAATCGAAGTTGAAGAGTAATTGCATCTCTATTAATTATATTTTTAAATTCAGGATGAACTTTCAAGGCTTTTAGTTCAGAACTGAAAAGAAAGACTTTATTTTTACCTGAACCTTGCCAGCCAAAGTATAATGGTTTTTCTCCAATTCGGTCTCTTGCTAATGTTAGAATTCGTTTTTTTTGATCCCACAAACCAAAAGAAAACATTCCATCTATTTTTTTTAGTGTTTTTTCAATACCCCAAAAATTAATTGCCTCTAATAAAGTTTCTGTGTCAGAATTACCTCGCCAATTAATATTGGAATGATTTAGTTCAAGTTCTTTTCTAATGTCTAAATGATTATAAACTTCACCATTGTATGTTAAAATATATCTACCTGAATTTGACTGCATTGGTTGACTACCTTCATTAGATAAATCTAGAATTGATAACCTTTGATGACCTAAAACTATTCCTGAATTATGATCTTGCCAAACTCCATTTGTGTCGGGACCACGGTGGTAAATAGCTGAATTCATTTTAATAATTACATTGCTAAATCTTGATGAGATTTTTGAGTAAAAACCATTAATACCACACATATTAATTAACTATAAATTTGATATTAATCAAAAAAATTTCTGTTTTTTCATAGTAAATAGTCAAATGATTTACATAAAAAATTTCATATTTTAATTTTTTCTCAAGTGAATTTTTCATAGAAAGTGATATTTTACAATCTTAAATCTACTTCATTGGAATTAAATAAATTTTTTAAATCAAAAATTACATGATTTATTTTACATAGTTTTTTTATTGAGGTTAATCCCATATTTTTAAATTCATCATGTCCTACAGCAATTAAAACAGCATCATAAATATTCTTACTCATTGATGAATGTTGATAGATATTTTTCTCCTTACTAATATTTTTTATATCTGCATAAGGATCCATCAAATATAATTTGCATTCAAATTCTTTCAATTTTGTTATAACATTTAGGACACCTGAATTTCTTGTATCTGGCCAATTTTCTTTAAATGTTAAGCCCATAATTAAAATTTGAGATCCTTTAATTTTAATATCCTTTTTTTTCATTTTTTTAATTAATTCTGAAGCAACATATTTTCCCATATTATCGTTGATTTCTCTACCAGCTAAAATTATTTTTGGATTATGTCCCAAACTTTTTGCTTTGAAAGTCAAGTAATATGGATCAACACCGATGCAATGACCTCCAACTAAACCTGGTTTAAATGGTAAAAAATTCCATTTGCTAGCTGCAGCATCCAATACTTCGCTTGTATCTATATTCATCTTGTTAAATAATATTGATAATTCATTTACCAAAGCAATATTTAAATCTCGTTGAGTATTTTCAATTACTTTAGCAGCTTCAGCAACTTTTATACTAGAGGCTTTATAAGTACCGACTTTTATAATTTCTTTGTATAATTTATCTACTAATTCTGCTATTTCAGGTGTTGAGCCAGAAGTAATTTTTTTTATATTAGTAATATTTCGCTTTTTGTCTCCAGGATTGATGCGTTCAGGACTATATCCACAAAAAAAATCTTTGTTAAACTTTAAAAATGAAAATTTTTCTAGAATAGGTGTGCATATCTCTTCTACACAACCAGGGTAGACTGTAGATTCGTATACAATTATATCACCTTCCTTAATAACATTACCAACTATTTTCGATGCTTTGATTAAAGGCGATAAATCTGGTTTTTTATATTTATCAATGGGTGTTGGAACAGTAATAATAAAAAAATTAGCATTTTTTAAATCTTTTTCTTTATAAGTAAATTTTATTTTTTTTAATTTTTCTAACTTATTTTTATTAAATTCTAAATTCTTGTCTACTCCAGCATTCAATTCTTGAATTCTTTTTTTATTTATATCAAAACCAATCAATTTTCTTTTTTTAGCAAATTCTAAGGCTAGAGGTAAACCGACATACCCTAATCCAATTATTGCTAATTTAAGATTTTTAGTTTTTTTTGTCATATTTGGTAATATTTTTTGTACCATTCAATAAATTTTGAAACACCATCAACAAAATTTGTTGAGGGTTTATAATTAAATTTACTCATTAAATTATTTATATCAGCATGTGTGTCAGGAACATCTCCTTGTTGCAATGGTAAAAAGTTAATTATAGCTTTTTTATCTACAATTTTTTCTATAGCATTAATATAATCCATCAATTTTATTTTCTTATTATTTCCTATATTATAAATTCGCCAAGGAGCTTCACTTGTTGCTGGATCTGGATTATCACTATCCCAGTCAAAATTGGAAGATGCAGGATTATCAAGAGTTTTTATCACCCCTTCAACAATGTCATCAATATAAGTGAAATCTCGAGTGTGCTTTCCATCATTAAAAACATCAATAGGTTTTTCTTCTAAAATATTTTTTGTAAATTTAAACAAAGCCATATCTGGTCTACCCCATGGACCATAAACTGTAAAAAATCTAAGACCTGTTGTTGGCAATTTATAGAGATAACTATAGGTATGCGCCAATAACTCATTAGATTTTTTTGAAGCAGCATAAACAGATAAAGGATGATCGGTATTATTATGCTCTGAAAATGGTAATTTGGTATTTGCACCATATACACTTGAAGTACTTGCATAAACAAAATGTTCAACCTTACTATTACGGCAATTTTCTAAAATATTTGCAAAACCTACAATATTGCTATTAATGTAAGATAAAGGATTTTCTATTGAATACCGAACACCAGCTTGTGCTGCTAAATTAATTACTCTGTTAATACGATTATTGTTAAAAATTTCATCTAATTTATTTTTTTCAATTATATCTATCTTATAATGATTATAATTAGAATATTTTTTTAATCTTTGCAGTCTAGCTTCTTTTATTTTAGGATCATAATAATTATTGTGATTATCTATACCAATAATATTATCACCTCTTTTTAATAGTTGTATACAAACTGCACAGCCTATGAAACCAGCAGCACCAGTTACTAATGTATATTGCATTATACTATTTCTTATATAGTTTTTTATTACCTGAAAATATAAATTTGTGCATCTTAGGAGCTGCTAAAATAATCAGTAAAACTACAAATTTAGATCGATGCCGAATACCTGTGCCAAAATTTCCAACTCCCAGAGCATGAATGGTAATGTAAAACACAAATAATATAAGAAAAAAATATGTATAAGGATTTGACCGTATAGAATACCAATTCTTTATAACGTAAAAAGTTAATATTAAATACAGTGTTCCATCAAATAAACCAACTATATGATATGGTGTTTTAAGATCCCATATAAAAGGACTATATAAAAAATAAAAAAATTTAATTATAACTTTATAAAATAATTCATAATAATTATTTATAATAAGCCAAGATGGATATGCAGCAATATCATTAATTCCAGCATTAGCTTTAAATATTATTGACTCTAAATCTAATAAACTTGGTAAATAAGGTATTTTTATATTTCCAGTTAAAAGTAATATGATAGGTACTAACGAAGCAATAATAAATAAGAAAGGAAATAAATTAATTTTTAAATTATATAAATTTATTAACTGTTTTTTTGCTAAATTTAAAATTAAATAAAATAAAAATATAAAACCTCCAAGAGCTGCTGCACCATGAAAAAATATTAAGATATAAAAACTTAACAATACTAGTGTAAATGAAAAAATATTTTTATTTTTTATAAACTTTACAATACTAATTAGGCCCAAAAGTAGAAAAAAAACTATATACGTTTCTCTAAAAGTAAGTGAGGAATATAAAATCAAAGTTGGGAATAATGCTGTAAACCAAGCTGCTTTTATTGCTGATTTCTGATCCCATATTATATTGCACAAGTAATAAACTAAGTAAACAGATACAGTACCCAGAGCTACGCTAATACTTTGGGCAATAATTTTACTCTCACCAAATATTGTATAAAATAAAGAGATAATTCTGGAAATTAATAATGAGTCAGTTCTTAAAAAATCAAATATTATTAATAATCCATATTCTCTTGAAAAATCTCTAGCTATTAATTCAAAAGTTTTTGCATCAAATTGACTATCAGGTAAAATTAGGATCTCATATCTATTAATTAGTACACATAAAAAACGTACAAAATAAGCTACTAACAAAAAATTTTTTATTTGAGTGTGCCTCTTAGTTACAATGTATATCCATATAAAAATAATTAATAATAAAATCCATCCAATTAAATCTGCCATAGTTATTTTTTAAATTTCATTTAATAGGTTTGACCAAATAATATTATAGGATTTAATCATTTTACTCATTTCAAAATTATTTTTAATTCTTAATCTAGCTTCACTGCATCGTTTATCCCAATCTTTATTTCCAATTTCAGATAATGCCTCTTTTATAGTTTTTGCTAATTTAATTGAATCCTCTGGAGGAACTACCCAGCCAGTTTTACCGACTATTAATGCAGCATCTCCAACATTTGTGACTACACAAGGAGTGCCGCAGGCCATAGACTCTGCTACAACATTTGGAAACCCTTCGGTTCTACTAGTTAATATATGTATATCTAGTTCTTTCATATATTCAGATATATCATTGCATTTTGAAATAAGCTTAATATTCTCACTTAATTCTAGTCTTTTTATTTCTTTTACTAGCTCAGAATTATTAATATTTGAGCCAATAAGAATACAAAAAAATTTAATGTTCTTTTTTTTTAAAATTGATAAGGAGTTTAATAAGTTACTATGATCTTTTGTTAAATCATAACGAGCAACTTTTCCTAAAAGAGGTATATTATCTTCTATTCTAAACTTTTTTCTAATGAAATTTTTTTTTTGCAATGGGTTAAAAATAGATAAATCATATCCATTTTGAACTAAATTGAGTTTCTTACTCTTGTAACCTAAATCAATACAGTTACTTAATGCACTTTTTGAAACTACTATAATTTTTTTGGGAATAAAATTAGAAAGTTTAGATAGAATGTGAATGAGAATGATAGTTCTTAGTTTAACAACTCCATTTACTCTAGTATACCGAATATTCCAAACAACTCTATTAATTCCTGACAGTCTCGCTGCTATACCACCAATAAAGTCTGAGTGTGGAAGCCATGTTTGTACAATATCAGGTTTTAAATTTTTAAGTGTTCTTATAAGAGTAAGAAATTTATAAATAGAAAATAAATTTATTTTAATGAAAAGAACTTTGATACCAAGCTGAGTCAAAAGTAAATGATACTTACCTGATTTTTTTAAACAAATTACTGTATGTTTATTTTTATGATCGTATTTACATATATTGAATAATACTTTTTCAGTACCACCATCACCAAGATTTGTAATAATATGAATTATATTCATTTAGTTGTAAAATCAAACTTTATCACAATTCAATAAATTGTATATGGTCAATTTAAGATCATTATAATTATCATAAATAATGATTTTATCTTTAAAAATAAAAATCCATTTCGAAATGTATAAAGTAAATCTTTTTTAGCTTGTTTATAATTTAAATTTAAATAATTAAAACGTCCAGATAGATATCTTATATTAGCTTCTAATTTAATTTTTTGATTCTTACTAAGTACTGATAAAAAACTATAAGTTGCATGTCTGTATGGTATAGACATATCTTTTTTAGAAGTATTCTGATCATGCATAAAATAATAACCTAATATATTAGGAAGATATAAAAATTTATCGGTTAAAGTAGAAATTTTAATCCAAGTATTATAATCTTCTGAGCCAACTAGATCTCTGGTTTCATCTATAAAACCAATTTTTTCAAGAATCTCCTTTTTTACTACTACTGATGAATTACTTATAGCATTTCCT
>MDTA01184262.1_pt1 | contig 10973 bp, 11 predicted proteins | sample 811151 | NCBI WGS metagenome assembly MDTA01 (sample SAMN05326648, study PRJNA326480) | marine metagenome | isolation source: seawater | place: Indian Ocean: South | collected 2010 | reverse complement strand
TATGAAAGAGTTTTTAGAAAAAAATATCTAATTTAAGTTTAATATTTCGCCAGCTAAATATAAAGATCCTGTAATTATTAAAATATCATTTTCTTTAAGTGATAAGGATTTAACTGCATTTTCAATATCTTTTTCATATTTAACATTTAAAACATTTTTAAATTTTTCTTTCAATTTTTTACCACTTATAGCATTTTTTTGATTAGGTATATCAACAGTAGTTAAAGATGAAATATTCTCAAAGTAGCTGATATATTTTTCGTGATCTTTATTAGACATCATCCCTATTATAAAATGCTTATTACAATCTAAGGTTTGAAGATATTCATTTAAAACTCTAGCACCATCCTCATTATGACTTCCATCTATTAATAATTGATTATTTTTAATTAAATCTTTAATTTTTCCTGATTTTATCTCTTGTAATCTACCAATACTTTCAATTTTTGTAATTCCATTTTTTATATCATCGTCTTTAATTTCTAAATTTAATTGTCTTATTGTTGCAATTGCTGTTGAAATATTTTCTAACTGAAATTGTCCTAGAACATTTGGTAATGGTAGTTTTAGTCCACCAAATTTATCTTCATAATAAAAAAAACCATTTTCTCCGTTAGAAAAACTATAGTCTTCATTAAAGAATAATTTATTAGATAAGTTTTGTGAAATTGACTGTTTGATACTTTTAGTTGTTAGAGATGAGTTTTGTTTGGATACTATTATGTTAGATCTTAAGAGAGAGGATGTTTTTTCAAATACGATTTTTTCGATAGTTTGCTGACCTTTTGGTAGCCAGTCGAGATGATCTTTACTTATAGAGCAAACAATACTAGCTAGATTATTTTTAAGTATATTAGTTGCATCAAATCTATGAAATAAACCTGCTTCTATCAAATTAATATTACTGGGATATTGAGCAGCTTTGTAAAAAAAACAAGCAGTTAAAGCCTCAAAAAAAGTTAAAGGATTTTGCTCATTAGTTTTTTCAATTTTTTCAAAAAGATCGACCAATTCATCATCACCCAGATTGTTATTATTAAAAATAAATCTTTCATTGATTTTTTGAATATGAGGGCTTGTATAAACATTGCATTTTATTTTTGCCTCTTTAAGAATTGAAAAAATTGCGTTTATTGTTGATTGTTTACCATTAGTTCCCACAATAGATATTGCCTTAATATTATCTTGAGGGTTACCTAGTTTTTTACAAAGTTTTTTTATACGATCTAAACTTAAATCTATCTCTTTAGGATGCAACCTTTGTAAGCGACTGAGAGTTTTCTGAAGTTTCATTTTCTTCAGTGGTTATAACATCATTTTTATTTAATAGAATTGATAATAAAATACTAAGTTTTTCTTTAAGATCTTTTCTATCTACAATTAAATCAACAAACCCAGTCTTTTGAACATAAGAACTTTTTTGAAAATTTTCCGGTAAACTTTCTTTAACAGTTCCTTCAATAACTCGTTTGCCCGCAAAGGCAATTAAAGCATGGTCAGATTCTGCAATATGTAAATCGCCTAACATTGCATATGAAGCTGTTATCCCTCCTGCAGTTGGGTCTGTTAAACAGACTAAGTAAGGTAAATTATTCTTTTTAAGTTCATTTATAGCAAGTGTAGTCCTTGTCATCTGGGATAAGGATATTAAACTTTCCATCATTCTCATACCACCACCTGAACTAAAGCAAATAAATGGTGTTTTATTTTCTATTGCATGTTGAATGCCATATAAAAAAGCCTCACCTTCAGCTGCTGCCATTGATGCTCCTAAAAATTCAAAATCTGATGCAACAGCGGTAATCTTTGTATCATTTATTGACCCAGATACCACCATCATTCCACAATCTAAACCTGTTTTTTTTCTAGCGTTCTTCAATCTGTCTTTGTAAGATTTTGAGTCTGTCCAATTTAAAGGATCATCTTTAGGGATTGGTGTTTTAAAGATTTCATAATTATTTTTTCCAAAAAGAATATCAAATCTTTGCTTTGGTTTAATTTTATGATGCTTATTACAATCTGGGCACACCCAAAGATTTTGCTCTAGATTCTTTTTTAGAATTGGACCCTTACAACAAGATGTCCAATCACTATTAGCAATGTCTTCTTTAGATGCTCTTTTATGAATAGCGGTTTTAATTTTTTCACCAGCTTTAATTATTTTTGTTATCCAATTCATTTAATTTTATTTTTTAACCTCTTTACCATATTATTAACATTTGTGACCGGATTTTGTCTTTTTTTTAATGAATTTGTAATTTCTTTACAAATAGCACTTCCAACGACTAACCCATCTGCTTTTTTAAGAGATTTTATTGTTTCTTCGGTTATACCAAAACCAATCACAACATTTTTTTTTGGACTAATTTTTTTGATTCTATTGTAATTTGAAATTATTTCTTTAGAAGATACCTTTAGCTTTCCACCAGTAGTAGATAACATTGATATGAAGTAGATCATGGGATGAGAGTCTTTAATTATTTTTTTTAGTCTCTCTTTTGAAGTAGTAGGTGATAAAAGTTGAACGAAATAAATTGATTTTTTTTTACATTTTATTGCAAAATTTTTATTTTCTGGCCAAGGTAAATCTACGACTATCAGTCCATTGACACCACACGCTTTGCATCTTGTTAAAAAGTGATTTTCTCCATATTGAAATATCATATTATAGTAGCCCATTAATATAATTGGTTTCTCTTTGTCCGATTTCCTAAAATCTTCAACGATTTTAAAAATATCATTAATCTTAACTCCCCTTCTGATAGCTCTGTATGCACTTGTTTGTATTTGGCTTCCATCTGCAACAGGTGTATTGTGTGGAACACCTAATTCTAAAATATCAGCATTTTTAGATATTGATTTTAATATTGCTAAAGATTGTTTCTTAGTACTGTCACCCCCAACAGTATAAGTTAATAAAACTGGCCTATTTTCTTGTTTTGCTTTTTTAAAAGCATCTATGATTGGATTAAACATATTTTTTCCCCAGTCTTTTTTCTAAAATTCCCCGGTCTTTGTAGGCATCTCCACAACTATTAACTACTACAATTGTGTCTTTACTAAATTTCTTTGACTCTTTTATAGCAACAGAAAAGGCATGACTTGGTTCAAGCGAAGGTCTTAATTTTTCAAATTTTGAAACTATTTTATAAGCCTCTAAAGCTTCCTCATCACTTGCAGCGGTATATCTTGCTCTTTTGGTGTCTTTTAAAAAACAATGAAGTGGAGAAATTCCAGGATAATCTAGTCCTGCTGAAATTGACTCAGTTTCTTCTATCTGTCCGTCTGAATTTTGATTTACATATTGAGCTGCACCATGAAGAATACCAATTTTTGAACCATAAGTTAAAGGTGCTGCATGTTTTTTACTTTTTGAAGGCCCACCTGCTTCTACGCCTATAAACTCACATTGCTTTTTATTGTAATCCATAAATTCATTCCAAAAACCAAAACTTGAGCTTCCACCTCCTACGCAGTTGTACAATTTCAGTTTTTTAGGAACAGAACCAAATTCATTTATTAACTGAACCTTTAGCTCTCGTGAAATTTGACTTGTGCTCCATCCACAGATACGTACGAAGATCGCTGGTCCAACTGTGCTTCCAACACACATTGCTGTAGTATCGCAGTTAGCGACCCAAAATCTCATACATTCTGAGACTGCATCAACAAGAGTTTGACTTCCTGAGTATACAGGTATGACTTCAGCTCCATTTTTTTTCATAGCCTTCACATTAGGCTGTTGTCTTTCAATATCCTTGGAGCCCATAAAAATTTTACATTTAAGACCAAATTTTTTAGCTGCCATACTTAACATTTTACCCGCATATCCTGCGCCTGTATCACCTATGATAATTTTTTTACCAGAGCGTTTTGCAAGTAAACAATGAACTGTTGCGTTATAAATTTTATGTGCTCCTCCATTCGCATCTGATACCACTTTTGACCAAATTTGAGCTCCACCAACATATTTTGTTAGATTTTCTAATTTTATTAAACGAGTAGGGGAGCCAACCCAATTTTTAAAATATTTGTCTCTTTCAGCTATAAATTTTTTATCTTTTTTGAGCTTATTAAATAAAACTTCTAAGTCCTCGATAGGTTTCTTTAATGTTTCAGGAACAAAATTTCCACCAAATTTCCCCCCCCAAAATCCAAGTTTATTTCCCTGATCAATTAATGGAATACCTTTCTTAATTTTCATATTTTTGCAAAATAATTTAACAATTTATCAATTTTATCAATATCTTTTTTTCCATTCTTATTTTCTAATGCACCACTTAAATCAATAATAAAACTTTTACCTTTAAAGTTAGGTATATCATCTATTTGAATGTTTCCAGCAATCATTTTATTCAATTTGTTTGGTACCACATTAAGTAGATTGTGATTAAAACTTTCAGATTTGTGGTATCCTTTTGAATCAAAGAGAATTATGTCTGAGATTTCGGAATAATCTTTATATTTTAAAACATCTTTTTCACTTGAAATAGTTAAAGCAGTAATTATTTTTTTTTAAATTTTAGTTTTATCTCTTTTGTTCTTTGAGGCTCAACATCATAAAGTTGATAATAATCAAAATTTAAATCTTTGATTTTTTCTAAAATTTCATCATTTGGCTTAACAAGTACAGAGACAAAATAGACTTGTTTTTTATTAACATTAATTAAATCTTTTAATTTTTTATATTCAATAAATCTTTTACTTTTTTCGTAGTTTGTTATGAAACCTATGTAATTTGGTGGATAGGGATGATTTAAAATATAGTTTAAAGTTTTAGGATCTGAGACCCCACAAATTTTTAAACCTTTGATCATATGTTTATATGATCGATTAATTTTTGAATATTCTTTTTTATATTGCCTTTAGTTATTGGCCTGCCCATTACTAACCAATCACTTCCATTTTTGTAAGCTTGATTAGGAGTTAAAATTCTTTTTTGATCGTTGTTGTTTTTATCTATTCTAATTCCTGGAGTAATAATCTCTTTTTTAAATACTTTTTTAACAATTTTTATTTCCTGAGCACTACAGACTATAGCATCTAATTTTGCCTTGGATGCTAGCTTAGCTTGTTGTAAAACTAATTTTTTTACATTATTTTTATGACCTATCTGTTTGAGAGCTTTATTGTCTAAAGATGTCAAAACAGTTACTCCAACTAATTTTGTTTTTCCTGAGACTTTTTTTGCTGAAACTAAAGCTTTTAAACCTGAGCTAATATGTATAGTTAAGTAATTTAATTTTAGATCTTTAACTGCTTTTATTGCTGAAGCACAGGTGTTAGGAATATCATTGAGCTTTAAATCTGCAAAAATAATTTTATTTTTTAATTTAGACAAAAAATTTCTACCATTTTTTGAGTTTAAAAATTCTAAACCAAATTTATAACCCACTTTCAATTTTGGATTTTTAGTTTTTTTAATAATTTCCTTTATTTTATTGATATTTGTACTATCGCAGGCAACAAATAATTTTTTAATCTTCATTATTTATTTTTTTAAACATTTCTTTAGCCATTTTAAAGTGAATTGTTTTTTTTTCTGGTGTGTTTACTTTCTCTCCAGTTTTGGGATTTCTAGATATTCGAGATTTTTGGACATGTGTTGAAAATGTACCAAATCCTCTAAGTTCAACTCTTTCACCTCTTTTAAGTGATCTTCTTATTTCATTTAGTATAATATTTGTGAATTTTTCTAAATCCTTTTTCAGGAAATTTGGATAATTTTTTGAAAGTTGTTTTAAAAGCTTTGATTTTACAATAGCCAATTTAAAATTTAAGTTATTTTTTTTTCTTTTTATCTAAATCTTTAGACAAAGACGAGAAAGGTAAGTTTTTTCCAGAACCTTCAGCTCCATATTTGTCTAAAGCCTCTTTTTTTTGAATTTCCTCTAAAAGTTTAATACTTAATGATATTTTTCTTTTTCCTAAATCCAAATCTGCTATTGCACAATCAATTCTTTCACCTCCAGTGAACCTTGATGGGCGGGCATCAGCAGAATTTATTGCTATTTGATTTTTTTTAATACTAAAGTCCATTTCACAACCCTCTGGTCGAACAATTAGACCTTTGCTATCAGTAGATATTATTTTTACTGTGATTATTTGATTTATCTTTTTATCATTAAACCAATCCAAAGGGTCTGGTAATGTCTGTCTTAATCCAACTCTTATTTTCTGATCTTCAGTCTTAATTTCCAAAACTTTAACTTTAATTTTATCATTAATACTATATTTTTTTAATTCATCTTCTCCATTATTTAAATAAGTTAAATCATTACAGTGTAAGAATGCATCTATATCTAAATCTTTAACAGTTACAAACAAAGAGTATTCATTTTTGTTGATTACTTCGGTCTCAATTATTGTTCCCACTGGATATTTTTTTTCGAAAGCTTTAAAGGGATTTTCTTTTGCTTGTTTATATGAGATTGCAATTCTTCTTTTGTCTTTATCTATTTCTGTTATAACGCAATCTATTTCGTCACCAATTTTAAACATTTTCTTTGCAGATACATTTTTTTTTGTCCAACTTAATTCACTTGAGTGTAATAATGTGGTTAATCCTGGCTCTAATTCACAAAATGCACCAAAATCAATAATTTTCACAACTTTAGCTTTATAGACTTTGTTTAACTCATAATTTTCAACGTGTTCAAAGGGATCGGGAGACAATTGCTTTATTGAACAACCTATTTGTAGTTTTTCTTTGTCAATACTTATAACTTTAAGATCATGTTTTTCTCCAATATTAAAAACTTCTTCAGGATGATTTACTCTGCTGTAAGAAATTTCCTGTAGATGAACTAAAACATCCAGTTCATTATTCACATTGAAAAAACAACCAAAAGAACTGTAACCTTTCACTTCTGCATTTTTAATTACATCACCAATTTTATATTTTTCAATAATCTTGGCTTTGTCCTCTTTTTTGAATGATGAAATTATTTCTTTTCTTGAAACACAAGCGTTACCTCTAACTTTATCTAACTTGATCAAAGCAAATTTTTGTGGCTCGTTCATCAAATGACCTATATCTTTTAAAGGTTTATCGCTTATTTGAGATCCTGGTAAAAACATTAGTGAACCTGTATCTATATGCTCAACTATGCATCCACCTTTACATTTAGATACGATTTTGCCCATGATGGGTTCTTTTTTTTCATACGCTTCAACTAATTTATCCCAACCTTTAATCTTCTGAGCTTTGCTAGCAGAGACAACAACATCACCATTTCTATCTTCTATCTTTTCTAATAATACAGGTATTGTTTCACCAATCTTTATTTTATCACTTAAGCCCATAGTTTTTAATTCATTAATGTCTAAAACTGGCTCAGATTTTAAGTTTGGTATATAAAGGAAAATATATTTCTCAGTAATTTTATTTACCTTACCTTCGATAATTTTACCTTCCTCGATAGTGATTTTTGAAAGTTGATTATTTAATAAGTTTTCAAACTCTTTGGATGCTGGGTTTGATAGGTCTTTGTATACTTCCATTAATTTAAATTCATTTTTATTACAATTGTTATAAAAAACTTTGACCTTTTAGATAAATTTAAACATAAGATCAACAGAGAATTTAGTGTATTTTAGCACCTAAATACTCTATTTTTTTTAGAAAAGATGGAAAAGAGGTATTTATAGCGTCTTTATTAGCTATAGACCAATCACCCCCAAAAATTAAGGCAGCCACGGTGGCAGTCATAAAAACTCTGTGATCTTTAAGAAAATTTTTAATAATTATTTTATTTTTGATTTCCAAATTGGGGTTTCCATAAATCTTTATACTTTTATCAGTTAAAACATTTTTAACTCCCATTTTGTTAAGTATTTTAGAACCCCATTTTAATCTAGGACTCTCTTTTTCATTTAATTCGGATAAATTTTTAAAGTAAGAAACACCTTTCGCTTTCGCAGCGACAAGAAATATTAATAAAAATTCATCAATTGCAGAACTATTAAATTTAGAGGGACATTTTATTGCTTTAATATTTTTTGTGCTTTTAATAATTAGATCTGCTATTTTTTCACCCTTATACTCCTTTATATTTATCTTTCGAATTTTGATACCCATCATGTTAAGGATGCGTAAAATACCAACTCTTGAGGGATTTATATTAACATTTTTAATTTTTAATTTGGAATTTTTTGATAAAATAGTAAGCACTATGAAAAAAGCACATGAACTTATGTCAGAAGGTATTTTGTAGTTTAACGCAGGTATTTTTTTTTTCCCTTTAATTTTTATAAGATCATAATTTTTCTTTTTTTTAATCTTAATTGGCAATTTTAAATATTTGAAAAGAAGCTCGCTATGATCTCTTGATTTTTTAGCTCTAATTATTGTTTCACCACTTGTATTCAATGCAGCTAACATGAGAGAACTTTTGACTTGAGCAGACCCTCTTGTCTCATTATAAACAATTGGTTTAGGGCTGTTAGTCCCTTTAATTGTAATTGGAAGTTTCCCAAAATTACTTTTAAAATTTGCACCAAATTTTTTTAAGGGTTTTATAATTCTCAGAAAGTCTCTTTTTGATAAACTTTTATCACCTTTCAACCTAATTTCACGTTTTGTGTGAGTCAAAAGACCCATAATAAGTCTTCCGAGGGTTCCCGAATTCCCAGCATCTAAAATTAAATTTTTCTCATACTTAAATCCATTTAAACCTACACCATTTATTTCACAAAAATTTTTCGATATCTTTATTTTAACTCCAAGTTTTTGAAGACATTTTAAAGTATTAATTACATCCTCTGAAAGTAATAGATTTTCTGATTTAGATTTATACTCAGATTGTGAAGCGATAAGTGCCCATCTTATAGATAGGCTTTTATCCCCTTCTATTGATAGAATTTTATTAAATTTTTTAATTTTAGTCTTAATTCTTATAAGATGCATTTATTTATATTTTAATTTATTTTGAAAGAGTCTCCAAAATATGCATTTTGGGCATCGATGTTTCTAATTAAATTATTGGGCGTATCTTTTGCAATGACTTTCCCATTAGATAGAACTATTGCTAAATCTACACAAGATAATAAATCTCTTGCTTGATGATCACATAAAATTATAGAAATATTGTTGTGAGTTTGTAAATCAACTATAATTTGTTGAAGATTTTTAATTGTCATAATATCAAGAGCCGCAAATGGTTCATCTAATAATAATATTTTTGGATCACTTAATAATGCTAAAGAAATAACAAGGCGTTTTTTTTGCCCTCCAGATAAAAACTCGGCTTTAATATTTTGTAATGCATCAAGTTCAAATTTTGAAATTAATAAATTTACTTTTTCGTCTCTTAATTTTTTATTTTCAATTACTATTTCGCTGATTGCTTTCAAATTTTCTCTAAGAGTAAGGTCATGAAAGTATCCGCCGTATTGAGGCACATAACCTATTTTATATCTTTTGGTTCTACTGAAGATAGGCTCATTGATAACATTTTTACCTTCTATAAATATAGATCCATAATTTGGTTTTAATAAACCAATTATAATATTGAAAATTGTAGATTTGCCCACTCCATTTGGACCTAACAACCCAAGAATTTCACCTTGGTTCAAATTAAAACTTAAGTTTTCTAAAATTTTTCTTTTTCCAAAATGTAAAGATATTTTTTCAAGTTTTAAAAGTTCTGTTTTTTTTTTAAAATTTTTAATTCTAAATTTTTTAATAACTGACATAATCAATATTTTCCAATAACTTCCACCTTCTCGTCCTGTTTATCCATAGAAATTTTTAATTTTTTATTTTCTAAATTTAATTCAATCTTATCAGCTCTAATCCTAGCATTTTTATTTATAAAATAAACATTCTCTTGTATTTCTATTAAATTTTTTGAAAAATCAAGACTGATAATATTTGCATTGATTGATTGATTACCATACTTCACATTAACGTTATCTCTAAAGACGGTGTTATTATTAATTTTATTGTAATCAGCAGAATTTGAATTTATATAAATTATTTCATCATCTTGTTGGATAATTTTAGCTAATACTTCAGATAGCTGAACTTGATCTATTATATTTTCCTGAATCTCTGCTGATTTAGCGTTTATAATATAGGTATTTCCTGATAAATCTTTTGAAACGTATCTTAACTCTTCGATTATATTTGAATTATCTTTATTTTCTTCAATAACAGAATTTTCATTATTTTTTAGAATTTTAACCTGAGTTTGTGCAAGATTATCATCAGTTTCAATATATTTTTTATAAAAAAAAATACTTATAATTATAAGAATAATAATAAGTAAATATTGAATAATACTTTTAGATATCATTTATTCAGTATATTTGTTTGTTCAAAATATTATGAACATGAATAATACCTATTGTCATAGATTTCTTTTTTTGATCGTAAACACATAAACTTGTAATTTTTTTCTCATTCATAATTGAAAGAGCCTTAGTAGCCAGAGTATTTTTTTCAATTTTAATTGGATTTTTAGTCATAACATCTTTTACTTTAAGTAAATTCAAGAATATATTTTTGGAGCTTAATTTTCTAACTTGCCCATCTGTAACAATACCTGTAGTTATTTTCTTTTTATTCCTAGCAATTAATGTTCCAAGTTTTTTTTCTGTCATTATTTTTAAAGCTTTGTTCATAGGAGTATTTTCATTGATAAAAGGTATTTTATTTTTTGTTAACATAAGATCCTCAACAGTTTTTAATTTTTCACCAAGACTTCCTGAAGGATGAAATTTTTTGAAGTCTAAATTGTTAATTTTTTTCTTTTTTAAAGTTGAAATCGCTAATGCATCTCCAATACTTAATTGATTGATGGTACTTGAAGTAGGTATTATATCTAGACCAGCTTCTTTTACTTCGGGTGTTATTAGGCTAATATCGCTACTTTTGTAAAGTTCAGAATTAATTTTTGAAGTGATACCAATTAAAAGAATTTTATTCCTATTAGCATAGTTTATAATATTTTTTAATTCCACAGAGTTTC
>MDTA01000037.1_pt1 | contig 10973 bp, 13 predicted proteins | sample 811151 | NCBI WGS metagenome assembly MDTA01 (sample SAMN05326648, study PRJNA326480) | marine metagenome | isolation source: seawater | place: Indian Ocean: South | collected 2010 | reverse complement strand
TGGATCAAACCAACAAACGGTGAATATTATTTTAAAAAAGCACACGCTGTTTCTTATGCAATGGCGTGTGTAGTACACATGAACTTATTGTGCGAGCAGTATACTACTTAGACTTTCTTACTAATTGTACACTTTTACGTTTTACTCTCTTAACACTTAATGCATTTAAATTAACACAAGGTCCTATGCTAACCTTAACGTCTTTGCTGTTCATTGTCATCATTGCATAGTTATACCTAGAAATATCCGATCTTAAAAAAATATTAATAGGAATCATCCTGTTAGATTCCCACCACCAGACATCTCCTAATTCTAAGAAGTCTTTTTTCTCTGTATCCGTTTTAAGAGCTGTATATACATACATGCTTGTTACATATTGATCTTGATTGGCAATAATACCTACATATTCATTGCCACCATAAGTGACCACACTAATAAACGGAAAATTTTTTTCAATATCTTTTAATAACATAATTCTCGATAAATACTGTATGCAACTAACACCTAGATATTTAGTCAATAACAAAACAACGCTCATTGCTAATGACGCGGGATTTATAACGGAGTATAGAACAGTGTATCAAAGACATATAAAAGTTTATAGAGGAATAGACAATGTTCTACAGTTTAAAATATTAAATCACGATCAAAAACCTGTAGACATAACAACAAAGACACCAAAGTTTGTTGTGTTCGATGCGAACAAACAAATGATAATTGAACGTGATGCTACAGTTACAGACGATGGTAGTACAACTACTAGAGGTAATTGTAAAGTTACAGTTACAGAAAATGATTTACTAAATGTACCTACGCAGTTTTTAAGTTATAATGTATATCTAGTTGATAGTAACAACGAAAAAACTTTAACTTACACTGATACACATTTTGGGGCTGACGGAGTAATACATTTAGAAGATACTGCTTTTCCAGGGCCAGCTAAGACAGGTAATGTAAGCACATTCACTCAAACAGGAGATGTTTGGTTAAGCGAAACATTAGACGCACAGCCAGGAATAAATGGCAACGAAGCATTGCATACTGCCGCTATCTATAGTGATGCATATACAGGCGATGTTGTGATACAGGGCACACTTGAAAACCAGATTGAATCAGACACAAATTGGTTTGACATAGATACAGTAGCTTTAACAAGCACTGATACATTAACCTACAAAAATTTTTATGGAGTGTTTAGTTATTTACGTTTTTCGGCATCTGCAAATCCTGCAGATAAAATAACAAAAGTACTAGTAAGGAACTAAAGTGAAAACAATATTAGGTGTGTTGTTTGTGTCTTTTTTTTCTGCCGATAATGCAGAATTTATAGAGACAAGCAACGAGCAAATTGCTCAAGGATATAAGTGGACATATGTAGGCAAGCAAGAGCCTACAGGTGATCCAGCAATTACTATTAAACCAGAAAATGGTAATGAATTTATCCTATTTAAATTAACAAAGTAGTTGACTTAACAGATCTACGATGCTATACTAATACTATGAGTATCGTAGCTGAAATAGTTCTGACATATGCGCCTGCTAAAAGGAAGATAACGCCTAGCGGGTGGACCAGCTTCAATGCTCCTTGCTGTGTGCATAACGGACATACAGCAGATACTAGAGGAAGAGGTGGCGTCATACAGGAAGGTGATAATATAAGCTATCACTGTTTCAACTGCGGATATAAATGCAGTTGGCAACCTGGCCGTAACGTATCGCACAAATTACGTAAGTTCCTACAATGGATAGGTACACCTGACGATGTAATCAATAAGGTGGCACTTGACGTCATGCGTGAGAACGAAGGTGTTGAGATAAAAGAACACAGAGCTCAACTTCCAACGTTCACTTCAGTTCCAATGCCAGAGACAGCTAAACCGTTACAAGAATGGGCTGACTACTGTGCATTGGAACCTGGAGGCGTAGACAAGAATCTAGTTGCAATATTTGAATATATGAAACAAAGAAGTTTATATTTAGATGATACAAAATATTACTGGACGCCTGAACTTGGATATAGAGATAGATTAATTATACCATTTTACTATGAAGGCAGAATAGTAGGCTGGACAGCTAGAACAGTAAATGCAGGCAAAAATCCAAAATACTTGTCAGAAGTACAACCTGGATTTGTTTATGGTTTAGACGAGCAACGCCCGCAAAAAATATTTGCTATTGTATGTGAAGGACCTATTGATGCAATACACATAGAAGGGTGTGCATTATTAGGAAGTGAAATTTCGGAACAGCAGGCTTTACTGCTTAATAGATTAGGCAAAGACATTATAATTGTTCCAGATAGAGACAAGGCTGGTAGCAAACTAGTAGAACGTGCAATAGAACTTGGTTATCAGGTTAGTATGCCTGATTGGAGCCAAGATATCACTGACATTGGTGAGGCCGTAAGTAAATACGGTAGGCTTTATACACTTCATAGCATTGCAGTGGCTGCTGAAGAAAGTGCATTAAAAATAAGATTGAGAGCAAAAAAATGGTTTATATAAAAAAAATTATAGGTTGGATCGTATATCCTTATACATGGTTAAAGACTGAGATAACGTTTAGAAAGAAGATGCGAGAACTTAAGAAAAAAGATCCGTTCATTTACAAATAGAGAGGTACTGTCATGAGTGAATTTACAAAAGGAATATGGACAATATTCAAAAACGAAAGTTTATTACTTGCTTTAATTTACACAGCAGGACACATAGCTATATCAATGGCTGTAGTAAGAACAATGACTGGTGCTAATATATGGGAGGCTGGTGCAGTGGCACTTATAGAGCCTAGTATAAATGGCATTTGGTTTTATGTATTACATAGGGTTTGGAGATCATACAAAGGATGACAAAATTAATTGTAGCATTAGATTATGTCAATCCTTTAGATGCTTTAGAAATGACAGCTCAGTTGCGTGACGTTGTAGATGGATTTAAGATAAATCAATCACTCTGGAGTCAAAGTGTATATGTTAAAGATTACACAAGTGCTGGTGATCTTTTTATTGATTGTAAATTATGGGATACTCCGAACACAGTCAAACAAGTTGTGCAAAAAATTGTAGATAAAGGTGCTACAATGACAACTATAAGCACATTAAATAACACAGCAGTATTTGAATCTATAGAACAATTTTCTAACAAGATAAAACTTTTAGGTGTTACATATCTTACAAGTTGGAGTGCTACTGATTTAAAAGAAATAGTAAATCAAAATGCAATGTTGAATTGGAGAAATAATATTAATAGAGTTATGCCCTACAACTTTGCTGGTATGATTTGTAGTGTAAAAGATTTAGATGTTGTTAATTCAATAGCACCGCATATGTTAAAAGTTTGTCCTGGTATAGGAAAAAACAAAGGACAACATAGAACAGTAGATCCTGCAGAAGCAAAAAATCTAGGAGCAGATTATATAGTAGTAGGAAGAACAATTACACAATCAGAATTTCCAAGAGACACTGCAATAAAAATAAAGGAAAGTCTAGTATGATAACTTGGGGTATGGTAGGTAACAGCCATGATGCAAGTTTAGCAGTGTTTGAAACAAAAGTTGCTGGCCTTACCGATCATTATAGAACAAAATTGTTATGGGCTAGTCTATCAAAGGATTTTTCTGATGTACCTAATGACCCTGATTTTAATTGGACACAGATAGAAGTAGCCCGTCAAAGTTTTGGTCCACCATCTAAGGTTGTTTGGTATGAACGTCCTTTTTTAAAAACACTACGTCAATGGCGTGCCGGTCAGGGTTGGCTTGCTAAAGAAAACAATATAGAAAATTATCTAGCACGTTGGGGCATAACTTGTCCGATCGAGTATACCCAGCACCATTTAAGTCACGCGGCATATGCTTATTATACCCAACCCTATGATAATTGTGCAGTAATCTGCTTAGATAGTATTGGGGAGTTCGAGACCCTAACTATATGGCATGGAAAAAACTGGAAGTTAAAAAAAATTTACAGTCAGGGCTACCCACATAGCCTTGGATTATTTTACAGTGCAATGACCCAACGTATGGGGCTAGTTCCACAACGTGATGAATATATGGTTGCGGAAATGGCAGAAAAAGGTGACCCTCGGAGACTTATGGCAAGTATTAGACGAGACCTATTAGGATACGGTACCCAACGTTGGTTTAATACAAAAGAAAATTTACATAGAGGATGTCAGTGGTGGAGACCAGATCTTACAAGCCATACTGATATGTGTGACATTGCGGCTGCAACACAATTAATATTCGAAGATACTCTTGGTACAATTAGCTATGTTGCACATCAAAAGACCGATGCAAATCATTTGGCATTAGCAGGAGGTGGTGCGTTAAATAAACAAGGTGTAGACAAGATAAGTACAAAATGGGAAAGTGTTTGGGTACCGCCTAATCCTGGAGACCCTGGAAGTTGTATAGGCGCAGTACTTGCCAAAACTAAAGAAAAAGTTTCGGTTGACAAAAGATGGTATCAGAAGGTATAATAATACAATGACAGAATCAGAAGTAAACAAAAGATTGAATAGAGAATATCCAAAGCTGTTACACGCTGTTAGATTTGGTTCTGACTTGTCAGAAGAATTAAAAAAAGCAACAGTATATAAATTTATAGAAACATTAGAAGATTTACAAAAGGCATTAAATGACAAGACAGAACACTGATTACGGATATGATATACAAAAGGTATATCTTGAGATGATGATGACTGACGCAGAAAGTTTTGTTCGATGCCAGGCTGTATTTGATCCGCAAACATTTGATAGAAGATTACAAAATGCGGCCAAGTTCTTAAATGATTATGTAACTGAACATAATGCATTGCCTACATTTGATATGATAAATGCGGCCACAGATGGTGACTTGAAACACCCAGGTGATTTGGCAGAGAATCATTATGATTGGTTGCTACAGGAGTTTGAAACATTTAGTAAACACAAAGCATTAGAAGCGGCTATATTAAAAAGTGCCGACTTGCTCGAGAAAGGCGAATATGGCAGTTGTGAAGACTTGGTTAAAAAGGCTGTTCAAATTGGTTTGCAAAAAGATCTTGGTACTGACTATTGGGCAGATCCTAAAGGTCGTTTGGAAGCGATCAAGGACAAAAACGGACAAGTAAGCACAGGTTGGCCTGCACTTGATAAGAAACTATTTGGTGGATTCAATAGAGGAGAGCTGAATATATTTGCAGGTGGTAGTGGTAGTGGTAAGAGTTTGTTCTTGGCTAATTTAGGTGTGAACTGGGCACTAGCTGGATTGAATGTAATTTATTTGACATTTGAACTTTCAGAGAACTTGGTTAGTATGCGTGTAGATTCAATGACTACAGATATTCCAAGTAGAGATATTTTCAAGAGTATTGAAGACGTTGAAATGAAAGTTAAGATGATTGGTAAGAAGAGTGGTGCATTTCAAGTCAAGTATATGCCAACTGGCAAGAACGCAAATGATATTAGAAGTTTCTTAAAAGAATATGAAATCAAAACAGGCAAAAAAGTCGATGTGCTACTTGTAGATTACTTAGACTTGATGGCTCCTGTAGCCGCACGTATTAGTGCAGAGAACTTGTTTGTAAAAGACAAATATGTATCAGAGGAACTACGCAACTTGGCTATGGAACTTAACTGTTTGTTTGTTACAGCATCGCAGTTGAACAGAAGTTCAGTAGAAGAAATTGAGTTCGACCACAGCCACATATCAGGTGGTATTAGTAAAATTAACACAGCAGATAACTTGATTGGTATTTTTACAAGTAGAGCAATGCGTGAGCGTGGACGTTATCAAATACAATTAATGAAAACACGTAGTAGTTCAGGTGTAGGACAAAAGATTGATTTAGAGTTTGATGTAGATAGTTTACGTATACGTGACCTAGGTGATGATGAAGAATTCAAAGAATTTGATAAACGTAAGTCAACTGTGTTCGATCAAATCAAAAGAGGTAACGGTGCACCTATAGAACAAGACCAACAACGTGAAAATCCTACTGAAGGTGATACTGTTGGCAAAATTAGAGCTCAGACAGACTCAACGAAACTAAAGCAATTTCTTAACAATCTAGGAACTGAGTAAGTTGGAAGCACATGACAAGATCTGTGTGCATGCATGGAAAAGTTTATATGTAACTCCTTTAGGCGAAGCAGGTATGTGTTGCATACAGTTTCCTTTGCTAACAAAAATAAATTCCCAAACAGATGTAAAAACTATAAGGCAACAAAAGATATGGGACGATGTTCGTGAAAGCATGCTCAAGGGAGAAGAACATCCTTATTGTACAAAGTGTTGGAACACTGAAAAAGAAAATAACTTGGCAAGCTACAGACAACATACTAACGAAAAATATCTAAAAGAATACAACACAATAAAAAAACAAAATACAAAAAAACTATTAGACAATGATTTGTTGTATATAGACATTCGTCAAACTAATATTTGTAATATGAAATGTCTTAGTTGTAATCCTGTATACAGCAGTTTGTGGGGTGCTGAAGAAGGCACAAATTATCCTTTAGAGTATTCAGATGGAAATTTATACAAAGATGAAATAAAAAAGAACGGTGTGTTGTATGTAAAAAACAATGAATTTGAAGAATATATTTTATCTAATTTAAAAAATATCAGAGAAATATACTTTGCTGGAGGGGAACCTATGTTGAATACACTACATTGGGATATACTCGAAGAACTAGATCGCATGCAAAGATACGATGTAAAAATCTACTACAATACAAATTTATTTAAATTAGATTACAAAACAAAACATGTGTTTGATTATTGGAATAAATTAACCAAATGGTTTGCTGGATGTAGCATAGATGCTATAGGTGCTCGTGCAGAATATGTACGCACAGGAACCAAATGGAAAACAATTGATGCACATCTGAAACTCATGCAGGAAAAATATCCTTGGAACTTTGACATAGATACCACAGTGTCTGCGTTAAGTATTGGAGGACTCAAAGATCTCATGCTTTACTGCGAACAACTGAACATCAAGAAACATAGATGGGGAAACACTGTGATTAGGCCCAAACATCTAAGTATTGATATACTACCTAGAGGTTATAGAAGACATGTGTTTCGCGACATAGAAAAACTAGTACAACAAAAAATAAAAGACAATATAGAGTTTGAATACCTAAAAAGTTTTTTAAATCATTTAGAAGTTGCTATGCTATCAACAAACGCAACAGCTAATGATAGATACAAATTCAAATCTTTTATAGAACAAAAGGACAAGACAAGGAACACAGATATCTTTACCAGTTGTCCAGAATTCAAAGACTTATGGCCAAAGATTTAATTGACTGACAAATCTCTTTGCTAAATACTCTGCGTTAGAAATAACGCTAGGCATAACAAGACAAGCAAAGAGGCTAACAATGGCAACAGATTTAGAAAATATACAAAGGCTACTCGATAGATTCAAAAGGCCTATTCCTTCCGGAGACGATTATCAAACTCGTTTAGTTGAAGAATTTGAGCTCATTCTCTCTCAACGTTTCACTGATTACTTCCTTCAAATTTGTGATATCATTGACCTAACCACAGACCTTACACATATGACACGTGGGTCTGCTGGATCAAGTCTTGTGTGTTACTTGTTGGGTATAACAGATGTTGACCCAATTAAGTGGAACATACCTGTGGCACGGTTCATGAACCCTATGAGGGACGACCTACCGGACGTGGACATAGACTTTGAACATCATCGACAGACGGAAGTCATGGAAAGGATATTCCGCAAATGGCCAGGTAAAACTGCTCGACTGAGCAACTACGTCACCTACAAGGAAAAGTCAGCTAGACGAGAAGCGGCTAAACGCTTGGGTGCCACAGGTAATCTTCCACGCAACTTTACTTATGAAAAAGTAGGCGTTGACCCAAAAGAGGCTCGACGCATAGAACGTAAACTGTTAGGCAAAAAAAGATGCATATCAAAACACTGTGGAGGAATCGTAATGTTTACAAGGCAACTACCAAAATCACTAATATCAGCAGACAATCAAATACTACTAGACAAACACGAAGTTGAGGATCTAGAACACCTCAAGGTTGACATACTAGCCAACAGAGGCTTGAGTCAGCTACTGGAAATAGACCCTGACCGACGTTTGGATGACTATCCAGAAACAGACGAAGCAACCAGCAAACTACTGGCCCGAGGAGATGTACTGGGTGTTACACAGGGAGAGTCACCCGCTATGCGTAGACTGTTCCGAGCTATACAGCCTACATCAATGCAGGACTGTGTGTTTGCAACTGCTATGATACGTCCTGTGGCTATGAGTGGCAGACAGAAAGCCGCGGTGTTTCAAGACTGGAGCAGAGAAGCAGTACAGGATTCAATTGTGTTTGAAGATGATGCTATTGATATTATATCAAACATCATAGGTGTTGACATGTATGAAGCAGACATGTATAGGCGAGCGTTTGCCAAAAAGAATGATGAAAAGATACTGGAGTTTGTAGAACGCATGGGCAACAATCCACGCAAAGCAGATGCCATGCTTGCACTGCAAGAGCTATCAGGGTTTGGACTGTGCAGGGCTCATGCTGTTAACTTGGGTCGACTCATATGGGCTCTGGCCTATCAGAAAGCACACAACCCAGAAGCATTTTGGCGAGCCAACCTAAAACACTGTCAAGGATCATATCGAGCATGGGTGTATCAGTGTGAAGCACATCGCAGAGGCATAGAAACCAAACCAGGTTGGTGGCAACACAGCTTCATACCAGGCTGTGGAGTACGTGCAAACTATCTACAGAGAGTGAGCTTTGCAGGCGTGATAGCCAATGGTAGGGTGTTTAGAGGTCGAGGCAATCGTTGGGTTACCTTTCTCACTCTGGGCACAAACTACGGCGAATACATAGATGTAACCATACAACGCCCGTTTCAATACCGTGATGGAGACGTTGTGGTTGGGTCAGGATCGATCAAACACTCAAACAATTCTGACTATATACAGTGTACAGAACAGAAAATACACACACTGGGAGAATGGCTCAATCGTGTTGATAAGACTAGATGAAGAAGATTGGAAACTAGCACACTGCAAGGACGACCCTGTTCGTCCTCATTTGCCCTTAGCGTGGAGAACACAACAGGGCAGAGAAGTATGGGGATTGGAAAACAGCACAGGTGAAATCCAAGCAGTGATCTGTGTGGCCTATACCAATGATGTGCCTATCACAGAACATGAACTGGATTTGTATTCACAAGCGGCTTCACAGGATGGTCAACACGGCAGTATAGCTGTGTTCTACACAGTATGGAGCTATGCACGAGGCGCAGGTAGACAGATGGTGCTTGAAGCCAGTAAAGCTATCAAGCAGTCACGTCCTGTGACGAGATTTGTAACACTAAGCCCACTCACCGAAATGGCAGAACGTTTTCACCTACGCAATGGTGCACAATTGATAGCACGTGGTACAGAATGCCAAAACTTTGAATATACCATATGAGATACTATCTGAGCACCTGTGAGTTCAAATGGACACATGCCCGCAAGCGAATGGAAGAAATGTGGGTCATGCGAGAAATCGGCCCTGACATATACAAACTGTGCCAACAGCCAGGCTTTGAACTACGCTATCTGAGATCAAACTCACAGACACTGCCTGGAGATGTATACTGTCGTTGTGACATATATGTAGATGTTCCCGACACAGCAGAAGGCACACACTTCAAACTAAAATACGGCGATCGCTACACAGAAGTGCTAGAGCAACTGTAGCCACGAAGTGGTTCGCGTCAAAAAAGCCGCTTGCGGTTACGCAGATTTTTTCTAGCTACGAAGTAGTTTTCGCAGAAAAATCGGAAGCGAGATCTACTGGCCAGTACTGTGTTACTACTGTAGTGTTTACTGTGCATTTCACTGACATCGCCATTTAAACTATATTCCGCCGTGTTGCAATACACCTTAAATAACGATTGACAAAAAGATGAGTCTTTTGCGTGTAGACTACGTCACACACTCACAGTAGTAGAGGGGTTCATATGCATTCAACTGTATACTCTTCTGCATCTGACAGTGCTAATACTGCTAACATGCGATCGCGAGCTGATTCAAATACTAGTGTTGTAGAGTCTGGTTGTGTGCATGATATCTTATTGCGTGTGTATAGATATATAAGTGCTGTTTGTGTTACTATGTCACAGTATACATCTGTTGGTCCTGGACCAATGATTGTACCGTAGTTTAGTTTTAACTTGTAATTACCTAGCACTTGTACACGCTCCGAAAAGAGTTAGTAGCGTATACAGTGTCAACTAGTCTGCTTTACTTTATATATAATAGCGTTACACGCACTGTTGACAACTGTTCAAACTGTGAGTAAACTGTATACGCTACTGTGTGTATTTAGCGACTGTAGAACTGGCACTGCGAACAGTTGAGATATATCACTGTGCATACAACTACTGCTGTGAGGATTATAACAAGTGTTTGATTCATGTGTATACTTACTCCGAAATTGGTTCTGTGTGGAAAAAAATTGGCTTGCGAAATTTTTTGGTGAAGTACTTACAGATTCTGGGTGGTGATTTTTACTCACCACAGATTAAAAAACAGAGGCTTAAGGCTAATCTAAGTTTTTGTTTTTATTATATTATATACCCCGACCCCCCTCACCCCGAGTCGAGAAAAATATTTTTTCTTTTCAAAAAAAAAGGCAGTGTCTCCACTGCCCTTTTCTCTCTCCTATCGTTGTCTGTTAGTCTGCCCTACTGCCCATGTAAGCTCTAATGCCGTGCTTCTGTAGAACTTCTGCGTATGCTCTAGCACCTACTTCCTTGCAGTCCATGCTCTGCCCTGCGTGTTTAGCAGGATCCCATAACTGCAGGACGCCTCCCTGCCAGCTCTTACGGAAGCCTACTGCCTGTAGTGCTTTGCCTAGCTTGCTGTTGCTACGCTCTTTAACGTCTACCCAAGCAAAGCCACAGTACATAGGTTCGCCGTATGCGTTACCGCCTGTGCTT
>MDTA01214786.1_pt1 | contig 10974 bp, 11 predicted proteins | sample 811151 | NCBI WGS metagenome assembly MDTA01 (sample SAMN05326648, study PRJNA326480) | marine metagenome | isolation source: seawater | place: Indian Ocean: South | collected 2010 | reverse complement strand
TTTTTCCAATAGTTGCAAAAAGTACTTGACTTTTTTGCATCAAGGCAATATAATTAAGGCACAAGAAATATGAAAGTATTTCGAACATGGCATACATATAAGGAGAAAACATTATGGCATCATTGGCAGAAATTAGAGCAAAACTACAATCAATGGAATCCAAACCAGGCAGTAGTTCCCCTGCTCAAGGCGACAAAGCAATTTACCCTTTTTGGAACATCGACGAAGGTACTAGTACAGTACTAAGATTCCTTCCTGATGGAGATCCAAATAACACGTTCTTTTGGGTAGAACGACAAATGATAAGACTAACATTTCCAGGAATAGTAGGTGGTGATACAAAACCAACTACAGTACAAGTTCCTTGTATGGAAATGTTTTCAGGAGAAACATGTCCAGTCTTACAAGAGGTACGTCCTTGGTTTAAAGATCCCTCATTAGAGGATATGGGACGAAAATATTGGAAAAAAAGAAGTTATATCTTCCAAGGATTTGTAAATGAAAATCCACTAAATGAAGAGGCTCCTGAAAATCCAATAAGACGTTTTGTAATTGGACCACAAATATTCAATATAATTAAATCAGCACTCATGGACCCTGACATGGAAAACTTACCAACAGATTATACTGCTGGTACTGATTTTAGATTAGCAAAAACTACTAAAGGACAGTATGCAGACTATAGTACTTCTAAATGGGCAAGAAAGGAAACTGCTCTAACTGAGGAACAATTGGCGGCAATTGATACACATGGTTTGTATAACTTAAACGACTTCCTTCCTGCAAAACCTACACCAGAAGGTGTACAGGCGATTGCAGAAATGTTTGAGGCAAGTGTAAATGGAGAACTGTATGATCCAGCAAAATGGGGGAACTTTTACAAACCCTATGGACTTGATACAGGAACTAGCACACAATCAACAGTGGCATCGGCTCAACCTGCTCCAGCAGTATCAGAGCCTGCAACAGAGAGTGTGGCTCCTGTAGTTACACCTGCAACAGAAACTGCTCCAGCACCAGTAGAGCCAGTAGCAGAGGCACCAGCACCTGCAACGGCATCAGTAGATAATGGAGACTCAGGTAAGAAGTCAGCAGATGACATTCTTAACATGATTAGAAACAGACAATCAAGTTAAGGAGACATCATGCAAAAACCATTTGACTTAACAAAGTTCAGAACTGGACTGACAAAGAGCATTACTGGAATCAGTGCAGGTTTCCATGATCCTAAGGATTGGATCAGCACTGGTAACAAAACACTTGATTACTTGATAAGTGGAGACTTTAACGGAGGTATTCCATTAGGTAAAGTGAGTGTGTTTGCTGGTGAGTCAGGTTCTGGTAAATCATTTATATGTTCTGGTAACATAGTTAAAAATGCACAAGATAAAGGCTGTCAGGTAGTATTATTTGACTCTGAAAATGCATTGGACGAAACTTGGTTACAGGCATTAGATGTTGACACTAGTCCAGAAAAATTACTGAGAATAAGTGTCAGTATGATTGACGACGTTGCCAAGGCATTGTCTGAATTTATGAAAGATTACAAAGCAAATTATGGCGATTTACCCTATGATGAAATGCCAAAACTTGTTTTTGTAGTTGATAGTTTAGGAATGCTTTTAACTCCTACAGACGTTGATCAATTTCAGAAAGGTGATATGAAAGGAGATATGGGTAGAAAACCTAAGGCACTTGCGGCCTTGGTTAGAAATACAGTAAACCAGATTGCTCCTTTCCCTATTGCCCTAGTGGCAACTAACCATACTTATGCATCACAAGACATGTTTGATCCTGATGATAAAATATCAGGAGGACAAGGTTTTATATATGCAAGTAGTATTGTAGTTGCGATTAAAAAACTAAAACTAAAAGAAGATGCAGATGGAAACAAAGTTTCTTCTGTGCAAGGCATTAGAGCGGCCTGTAAAGTAATGAAGTCTCGATATAGCAAACCTTTTGAAGGTGTGCAAATTAAGATTCCTTACGAAACTGGAATGGACCCATATAGCGGTATGTTAGAAATGTTAGAAACCAAAGGCATTGTGGAAAAAGTCGGTAATAAATTATCTTACATATCTCCTGTAACTGGTGAAGAAATAAAAGAGTTCAGAAAAGCATGGACTGATGAAAAACTTCAACTAATTATAGATGAATGGGGACAAAATCCTAAAGCACAAGAAGATGACGTTGAGGACATTGACCCTGATGTATTAGAACCAGATATGGAGGATTATACAGATGAGTCCTGAAGTAGCATTACTTTTAGATACCTGGGACACGATTAAATCGCAGATTCCAGCAAAAGAAAGACTTCATGTAGCAGAAGACCTTGTTAGAACTTTTGAAGACAATGTCAATATTTCAGAAGCAGAAGATCATTTGAATGAATTTGATCAGGTTATGAAAGCGGCTCTAGTAAGTCATTTTGATATCGGCCTTGGAGACGAGGACGATGAGGATTGGGACTATTAATGGCAACTCATTATAATAAAATTGTTGAAGATCTAGGCAATATTGTCGATGCAATAGCATACTATGACAAAGAACTAGAAGATGCAAGATGGGAAGTCAGGATCAAAGGGAGTTTAGAGAAAGCCTCTGCCTCCCTTCCCGGTCTAACCGAGTTCCGCTTCAATCAACTCCAAGAGATTGAAGCGATACTCGAACACTTAAATATAGAACTTCGCAAAGAACGTTCTACAGTATTCAGAAAATATTTAGAAAACTATAACAGAACTTTAAGCAGTAGAGACGCAGATAAATTTGTAGATGGCGAACAAAGTGTTATAGATTTAACTCATTTGGTAAATCAATTCAGTCTTTTAAGAAATAAATACTTGGGCATAATGAAAGGTCTTGATACAAAACAATGGCAAATTGGGCACATTACAAGACTTAGAACGGCAGGTATGGAAGACATAGTAATTGATTAATGATTAAAAAATTTGAATACGATTTAATCCAATGCGAGGAAAGAACCTGGCATAGTTGGGAAAATTTTACAGAAACATTAACGCAAGATTTCCAAAACTTTAGGAAACAATTTCCAAACGAGCAAGTAAAAATTAAATTTAATTATACTTGTGAAGGAACAGTCATACTTATTGATAATAAAATTTTTTATCAACGATTGCATGAGTTTGGTAAAAAGTATAATGTAGAACTTTCTAATATTACCTTTAGAGGCAGTAATGAAAAAATACAGCAAAGTTATGATAAGTGGCATGAACTTTATTCAGACACACCAGATAAAATAAATGTTGAGAGCGAATGTTTTGGATTATTTTTGTACAGAAAAAATAGCGGATATCATAATCATTTAATCTACACTAAAGAACCACCAGAAGATATAAGAACTAAAAAATATAATTGTTTAAATGGAAATATGTTACCTCACAGGTTAATGTTTATGCTTTCCATGTTCAAAGAAAATTTAGTTGATACAGAAAATACCTTAACTAGTTTTCATGCATTTCCAGAATTATTGAACCCTAGTCCAACAGATCCTGTACTAAAACATCAAAGTTGGGTAGATTTGCTAACAGATGATGTAAAAAGCAAATTACCATTACAATTCGACATTACAGGAGACTGGCAACAAATATATGATAAAGTATTTGAACCTTACCCAGCAGTTAATAATTTAGACTGGAACAAAGTAGGAGATTTTAGAAATATTTATGAAAGTACATATTTTACAATTACAACAGAAGGTTCAGAATGCCAATCATTATGTGATTATCATTGGGAAGACGAAATAAATGATTACTTTAAAAGTTTTCATACAGAAATGTTTATTACAGAAAAAACTACCAGGCCCATACTAAATTTACACCCACAAATTATATACGGTGCAACAGGCACAATAGAACATTTAAAAAGTTTAGGATATAAAACCTTTAGTGATTATTGGAGTGAAGACTATGACAATGTTGATGGAGAGCATAAATTAGAAGCAATAATGAATGTTATAAAACAAATGTCTGCAAAATCACTAGAAGAGTTACATGAAATGTATTGGGATATGATGCCAATACTTAAACATAATCAAGCAGTTCTGCTTGATACTTCTATGTAAAAAACACTTGACAAATCTCAGTTTTTTGCTATACTTATATAGTAAGGAGTAAAAATTATATGTCAGGAATATTATTTATTGGAGCAATTTTTGGAATACTAACTTTTGCATTTTTTAGATTTATAGAAATCTTAAGTTGGTATGAGTGGCACCAAATTTTACTTGCAATAGTAATTGTGTGGTTTACAGTATCTTATTTTATTTAGGTATTGACAACGACGTATTTTTTGCTATAATATACTTATATTTAACTAAAGCCGTGGGAGGCATATATGAAGAATAGAAAAGACTTTGTTAAGATAAAAAATGGCATACATAGAAGTAAGCCAATCACAGACGCAATATTTCCTTTATTGAAAGGCGTATCATATGGTAAACGTGGTGCATTTGTAACAGTTGATGCAACTGCTTTAATGGGTGCAGAGTTTACAAAAATAAGAGTATTAGTTGATTCTCCTAATGAGGTTGTACCAGCAACTGAACAGGAATACAACAATTTTATACCTGAAAATATGAAGCCTAAAAAGAAAAAGGAAACTACAAAACAAGCAATGGATAGAATTGCAGAAAGGTTTAGAATCCTTGATGAGATGACTGATGCAGTTGCTAACGGTGTTGTTAGAGGACTAATTGTAAGTGGCCCTCCAGGAGTAGGTAAAAGTTTTGGCGTAGAAACTATTCTTGAAGAATACGACGCAATGGCTAAAATTGGTGGACAAGTAAAAACTGAAATTGTAAAAGGTTCAATGACACCAATTGGTTTATACCAAACACTTTTTAACAATTCAAATGAAGGAGACATTTTAGTATTTGATGACTGTGATAGTGTCCTGTTTGATGAAGTTTGCCTAAATATGCTCAAAGCAGTTTTAGATAGTGGTAAGAAAAGAACAATTACTTGGAAAGCAGAATCCAATGCACTTAGAAGAGAAGGTGTGCCTGACAGATTCGACTTTAAAGGTGGTTGTATCTTTATTACTAATGTAAACTTTGAAAATGTTAGAAGTAAAAAGATTAAAGATCACTTAGAAGCATTAATGAGTAGATGTCACTACATTGACTTAGGAATGGACTCTATAGATGATAAATTTATTAGAATCAACCAAATCGTTAGAGATGGTATGCTAAAAGAATATGGTTTCTCAAAAGACTTTGAAAAAGAAATTATAGACTTTATGCATGAGAACGCAGAAAGGCTTAGAGAGATATCATTAAGAATGGTTCTTAAGATAGCCGATCTTGCAAAAATGAACTTTGATAACTGGAAGGGGTTAGCAAGGTCAACATGTATGAGAAGGTTCAATATTTATCAGTAACTTTCGAAACCCTTAATAAATATTTTTAAGGGTTCCCCCTAGTGTTCGAAACCCTCCCACTTTGAACACGACTAACCCCCAAATTCTTTTGGGGGTTTTTTATATTATCTCTTGACAAACTGCATAACTCATGTATAATTATTACAAATATATTTTAATTCTTTTTTGGAGAAAAAATGAACGAATTCGATAAAAATTTTCATCTTAATTTTTCGCCTTTATATGCCACAGTTGTATTCATGATGTTTATGTTATGGGCAAGTGAAGTTAAAGGTGATGAGATAGAAGAAATTGTTGTAACTGCTCAACAAGAAAAAACAGTAAAAGCAGACCCCCTTATAGATAATAGACTTATAGATGCCATTATGCCTATGTTTACATACAACGCAGGTGGATATGGTGGCTTTATTGGTTATCGTGAAAGAGGTGCTCAAACAAATCATACTGCTGTATTTGTAAATGGAATACCCGCAAACGATCCTGGAGCAGGTTGGTATGATTTTGGACATGATTTTGCAAATGGGCAAACAGTTAAAGTTATTTCAGGTGCAAATAGTGTAATATATGGTTCAGGAAGTATGGCTGGAACAGTTTTAATACAGGACACAATAGAACGTGGAATGAATATTAGACTAGAAGGAGAACCCAAACAATACAGAATAGCACCTATTGAGCAACTAGAATTTAGTATGGTTAAAGATAACTTTGCTAGTGCAAGGAATGACAACGACGAAATAGACAGTTATGAAAATAAAACTGCTAGATTTAATGTTGATTTAGGAGACTTTACTATTGTAGGAAAATATGTTGATTATGAATATGAATATGATAATTGTTATAATTATGATTGGCAACAGTCTAATGACTGCTTACAAGATGGAGAAAGATATAATTTTGCCATTAGAAATGATTTTATGACTGTAGGTAGAAACTACAACTCTGCAGATTATTTTACAAATGATGTGTCAAATGATGGTACTTTCCCACATCAAGATCAAACTTATGCAAATGAAAGTTATAGAGACTTTGTTAGATTTGGTAATAATATGAATTTAAGTAAAAATTTATCAGTTGCATTTGGCTTTGACGCAGAAAAAATTTACTACAATACCAACAGTTGGAGTAATGTTGAAGGCTCAATAGAAGTACAAACAGAGATTACAGAGCCTGGAATATACTATGCAGATACTGACACTAACAAGGCTAGGCCTTTATGGACAGGAGAATACATAGGTACAGGAGATTTTGATATATCATACATAGGAGATGGTGTATTTACTCTCACAGAATCTGTAAACAGATATACAGATGAAAATGCTGGATTATATTTTTCTGCTAATGCAAATTTTGTTTTAAATTATAACTTTGGTGTTAGAGTAGGTAACGATAATCAAAATGCTTTAAGATTAGGTATATCGCAGGGCAATTGGTTTTTTAATGCAGGTAATAGTTTTAGAAAGCCTAACCTTTATGAACTATATGGAGATAGTTATGTTAAAGGAAATATAGATTTAGATCCAGAAGAAGGAGTAGGTTTCGAATTAGGATATGGTGCAATAAGTATTTTTAGATACGAATTTAATGAATCTATAACTTATGTACCTGGATATAATACTGATATTTTAACAACTACAATGGAGTTAGATGCAGAGGCAACATTGTTTGTTGATCCTGATGATCCTACAAATAATGGACCTGGTGCAGGTTGTGTATTAAATCCTAATTGGACTGAAAATGATGAGGCAACTTTTGAATTACCTGGTTGTATTTACAAATCAGTAACTAATACGGAAAGTATATGGACTATGGCTACTTATCAAAACACAGGAGAATACATTACACAAGGTATTAGATATGCTAATATGTTTGGTCCTGTAAGTGTTATGTTAAATTATACTGATTCTGAACAGCCTAGAGTTCCTGAATTTTCAGGTGCTATAGGTTACGAGCAAAGTTTTAGAGACTTTGTTTTTAAAATTAATTATGCAGTACAATTAAATAGAGAGCCTGGAGAGTTTGATGTATTACCTGAAGGACAAGAATTTTTAGATGACTTAGAAAAATTAGATTTCTATGTAACAAAAGAATTTGACAACGGTGTTAGTTTAGCATTTAAAGTAGAAAATGTAACAGACGAAGTAGTTGAAGTTACTCCTTACTATGATACAAGAGGTAGAGAGTTAAACTTGACTTTAGGGTATAAGTGGTAGTATAATAAGTTATGGCAAAATGTGTTTTGGAAATTAGAGACGAGGTTAATGTTCGTTTCAAAGGACTTGATGTAAAAGCAAGGCGTAAAATTTCTGATGCCTGTAAATATTTTTTACCTCATGCATATCATATGCCCGCCTATAAATTAGGTAGGTGGGACGGTTGTGTGAGGTATTGTGATATTGGAGGCAGAACATATTTCCATTTGCTGGATAAATTAGTGCCTATAATAACTGATGAAGGTTATGAAATTGAAATACAAGACTTAAGAAAGCCTTGGAGTTTCGAATTTGAGAAGGTTACACAAACAAGTTATGAAAATGTAACATGGCCTAAAAAACATCCAGCAGAAGGACAGCCTATCATATTAAGAGATTATCAGGTAGAGATAATTAATCGCTTTTTAGAAAATACTCAATGCTTACAGGAAATTGCCACAGGTGCAGGTAAAACACTTATTACTGCTGTATTAAGTCATAAATGTGAGCAATATGGCAGGACAATAGTTATAGTGCCAAATAAAGATCTTGTTGTACAAACAGAAAAAGACTATAAAAATTTAGGATTAGACGTAGGTGTTTTATATGGAGACAGAAAAGAGTATGATAAAACACATACAATTTGTACTTGGCAAAGTTTAAGTATTTTAGAAAAGAAAAGCAAAAACTATGAAGCAGATTTTCCTATAGATGAATTTTTAGAAAATGTTTCTTGTGTTATGGTAGATGAAGTACACAAAGCAAAAGCAGATGTTTTAAGAAATTTGTTAAGTGGAGTTTTTGCAAATGTCCCTATAAGATGGGGACTTACAGGAACAATACCTAAAGAGGAGTATGACGCAGTTGGTTGTACTTGTAGTTTAGGTCCTGTTGTTGGAAAAATGAGCAGTAAAGAATTACAGGACATGGGAGTACTTGCAGACTTAGATATAAGTATCTTGCAATTACAAGATGGAATGATACAATTCAATAATTATGCTCAAGAGTTGAAATGGCTAGTAACTGATGAAAAAAGATTAAAGGAGATATCAGAAATTATAAAAGGAGTTTCTGCTAATGGAAACACTTTAGTCTTAATTGACAGATTAGCAACAGGAGAACGATTAGAAGAGTTAAATCCTGATTGGGTATTTGTTTCAGGTTCAATGAAACAATCAGACAGACAGGAAAACTATGATGATGTTTCTGAAATGGATAATAAAGTAATAGTTGCAACATATGGTGTTGCGGCTGTAGGTATTAATATACCAAGGATATTTAACTTGGTTATGCTGGAACCAGGAAAAAGTTTTGTTAGAGTTATACAAAGTATAGGAAGAGGAATTAGAAAAGCCTCTGATAAAGACTATTTAAATGTATTAGACTTAACTAGTAATTTAAAATACAGTAAAAGACATTTAACAAAGCGAAAGCAATTTTATAAAGAGCAAGGTTTTAGGTTCCAGGTAACAAAAGTTGATTACAAATAATAAGGAAAATTTATGAAAATACTAACTGTAGAAAATGATACTTACGATATAGATTGTGTACCTGATGAAATAGAGGATATTAGATATTGTGTTTTAGATGGAGGCGATCCTGAATTTGTAGACTTTTATTTTTTACCACTAATTTTTTTAGAGAGTTTTCATGCTCCAGCAATATGTTTGCAAATAGGAGAATATAATGTACAAATGCCAATGGATTGGAGTATATTGTTATGTGATGAAGATTTAGATGGAATAGAAGTGTTGCCTTTAGCAAGTTTAAATAATAGAGGATTTAGAGTCTTAGTTATGAATCCGCTTACTACAAGGATACCTCAAAGTCAAGAAATAGGAATTACTAATGTTTATCAAGATGTAAAATGGTACTTTCCTAAATTAAAAAATGGTCATATGTTGGCTGTGCCACTAGAAGATGGACCAGATCCAAAATGTGCATACTTTGTTAAAGATGCAAACAAAGTAAAAGATATTCAAATTGCTGATCTAGTATAGGAGGTTATAATGGCAAAATATAGATATAGAATAGAGGGCGGTAGATATGGAGGCGAACTTGTATGTGGAGAAGTAAATCCTGCATTTGCAAGTCATTACGCAGGTTGTGATGAGCAAGAACTTATTGATGCAGTTTTAGATGCAGAAGATTGGGATATAAAAGAGGAAGAGGATAGTGATGTATTATTAGATCCAGAAGGATTACCACACCCTGCATTACCTGGTGAAGATTATTATATGTGGGAAAATGACGGAATAGAGCATTTAAACGCACCATACTCAGATGGCGGATTTACTGTATATGAGGTTCCAGCAGACGGTTCAGATGATTGGGACCATGATAAAGAAGTTTATGAAGGCGATGGTATCTTTGTATATGGCAGAGAAGGTGCTTTGTTTGGTACAGAGGAGCCAGAAGTAGTTAATGAAGATGATGAAAAAGGTAACAAATATGTACCTGTATTAGCATTTCATAGTTCAGAAAAAGGTAGTTTTGGTGCCTGGTTTGTAGATACTGACGAACCCTTTGATGAATTTAAACTAGGTTATGGTGTTGTGGAAACAAATTTATGTGAACTTGTAGATGCTGTCTACTATGACAAGCAAGAATTAGACTGCAATTTTGATTATAACGACACAACCGGTAAAAGTTATGGTGCTGATGTAGGTTGGTTAAATATTAAGTGGCATGATAGCCAGGAAAATGTTGCAGAAAATATGGAAGACTACTGGCTGGAGTTCGACGATAATGTTGAATACGAAAGGGAAAATAGATGAAAAGAGTTTTAATTTTTGGTTTACCTGGGTCAGGTAAATCAACACTTGCTGAAAAATTAGTTAAAATTTTAGGTAACGCAGACTGGCATAACGCAGATAAAATACGCGAAACATTTAATGATTGGGACTTCTCTCCTGAGGGTAGAGAACGTCAAGCATTAAGAATGAGAGATTATGTTCGTAAAAGTGTTGCTAAAAAACGTTATGGTGTAGCAGATTTTGTTTGCCCAACAAATGAGTTGAGAGAAAAACATGTACCAGAGTATGTTATATGGATGAACACTATAGATACTGAGGATAGCAAATATGAAGACACTAATAAGATGTTTGAAAAACCTGTGGCAGGTAGTGTAAAAATTAATGCAATCATTAATGCTGATGAATGGTGGACAGAAGAAAAAGTTGAAGAATGGGCAAAACTTTTGGCAGTAGATATAAAGGATCATGAGTTCCAGCCTAAAAATCCAACCACACAAATGCTAGGAAGATTCCAGCCATTCCATGAAGGACACAGAGAATTATTTAAAAGAGCAGTATCAAAACATGGACAAGTTGCTATACTTGTACGTGATATGCCTTTAACTGACGACAATCCTTGGCAAGTGGATAAA
>MDTA01159706.1_pt1 | contig 10974 bp, 12 predicted proteins | sample 811151 | NCBI WGS metagenome assembly MDTA01 (sample SAMN05326648, study PRJNA326480) | marine metagenome | isolation source: seawater | place: Indian Ocean: South | collected 2010 | reverse complement strand
CATCAGTTACCTTAGTTAAATTAGGAAAGTTATTTTCAGCATCTTCATCATTTCCTAAAATTTTATTTAACTGTTGAACCATTTGTGTTTCTTGATTATCAGAAATATCTTGATAAAGAGCAGTTTCATCTTTAATGAAAGCTTGTGCTAAAGGGTGACCAACTAAGTGAGTAGAAATAACACGGGCTAAACATTCAGGTAAATGATTACCAGCTGTATCAGTCAAACCACCAGAGTATAAAGTAGCTTCACCGGCAGTGACAGAACCTCCTCCAATAGGAACTCTTTTCTCTAAATCAGAGATATCATTTTTCAGATTACCATGAATAATAGCTTGAGAAATTCTACGCGATAAATCCAATATAGTTCTACCTTCTTCGGCAGATTGATAGAATAGAGCATCACCACTATCTCTATCGGCAATATAAATAGAGTTAGAAATATCGGCAGCAGTTAGAGTGTAACCATATGCATTTGTTCTGGCATCCAATGTAAATTGTAAATGGTTTTCTACGAAATCATCTGGTTTTTCTTCAGCGAACAAGGTAGCACCACCACTAACATCAAATACAACGGGGATATGGAATGTAGTTGTTTGTGACATATCTATACAATTTAAAAATAAAAAAATAACAACAAAAAAAAAAGTAATTATGATATTAAAATATTAATTTTCCAAAGTGTATCATTTATTTTGAGATCACTTAATTCTTTGTTTGTAAATTTTGGACTGTTGATAAAAATATCAAATTGTAAAATATCACCTTTTTTAAACAGAATATTTAATTTCTCTTTTTTTTTAATGTTTTTAGATTTACGAATGAAATTTTCTAAATTGATAGGATTAAAAAAAATAGATATTAAATCTTCAAAAGCTTTATTTATATCATTAGAAAGATTTATACAATTAGTAAATGGTTCAGTCGCGTGTGGATGTTTAAATATAGTGTTAGCTAAATATTGAGTATAATACATAGTTAAATCTCCTAAAAGTAGAGGGACATTTGAAAAAGATTTACCAGAAAAATGAAGTTTAGTAGATAGTATATTTAATATTTTGAGTGTAAATTTGCACATATTAGGATAATTAATTTTTATGGAAGATATATCAAGTGAAAGAGAATTATCTAATAAATGAAACGGGATATTTTGTGTAGCTTCTAATACATAACATTCAGAAATGTCATTATTAGAATTGTTAATATTAAATATTGAAGGATAATTAATATTATTATCGTGAGGTTTTAAATATTCCGAATCAGTAAATAATGATTTGGCTTGATTAATATTGAAATTCATATATAATTATTTTTCATATAAAATTTGGAATTCTAATGCAAAAGAATAATCTATTCCTAATAAATCAATAGGACATCCATATTCATCAATAACACTAATATGTAATTTATTAATATTACAAGGTCCAAAGTAGTGTCTTTTTTTTGTAATTCTGTCAGTGCAATCATCAAATAGAACAACACCTTTTGCTTCCCGAACAGGTATTCTAGCTAAAATATTTTTTCTTAAAAATGAGTTTTCATATAATGCGGTAACAACTTCATGAACAGAACTTTGAAAATCATTAACACACAAAAACATATATCTTGAACCGGCAAGATCTACGGCAGCCTCGCTAGTGTAAGATTTCGCACCTTCGTATTTTCTTTTTCTAAAACCTAATATCCAACCTAGTGATTTCATAGGAGGTGCGTTTTCATCAGTTTTGTTGGTAAAATCCATAGAGAATTCAACAGGAAGATCTACAGAACCACCAGCAGCTTTTTTAATACTTTTAATAGTAGTTTTTTGAGTAGCTTGATCAATACTAACTTGAATATCAAAATCATTTAATCCCCCACCAATAAAAGTTTGTGCGGTATTTCCCTCATCAGGATCAACAGGGGAATTTAAAACATCAGCTAATAACCAATATTCATAATTACCACTTGGAATAGTAATTAATTTACTAAATCCAGAATGTTCTACAATCATAGAATTAGTTCCAGCTGTAGCACTAATGACTTGTTGGACATTAGGAATTTCCATAGATGCTAATCTCATAGAAATAACATTTTTTAATGGTGTGGCGAGATTAATAGTATAATCATAAGCATTAGTAGAAAAATAATTTTTTCTAAATTTAGTATCAATACTCAGTTGGGTAATAACAATTCTGTTTTTTAAAGAATTAACATAAGGAGTATTTTCAGTTCTCTCAGCTTGAAGTTCCATTATAGCGTTTCTATTTCTTTCATCTTGACTATCAGAAGTTTTTTTTTGTTGATATTTTGTTAGTTTTTTATAATCAGCTAAGTCGGAATATTTGGGTGGTGTAATTATTTTACTATTTTCGGGTCTTGAAGATGAACTTTTTATATGAGTGTCAGTGAGTAAATCTTTAAACACATTAGAAAAATTTTTACTTTCAGAAGTTTGTTCTTCCATAATCGCGTTTCTTCTCATTTTATCTTCTTCTTGTGCTCTTTTATATAATTCAGTATTATTTAAAGTAGTATTATGTATGTCAGTGTGTAATTTAATATTGTCATAGTCGGTATTTAATGCCGCCCTTATGTCATTAGCATCTGCTTCATCTATTTGAAAAAAAGGCGTATTTATTTTATTATCCTCATCTAAACTTGTCATATATATATTAATAAATTATTAATAATTCTTTAATTAATAATTTAATTATTGATATTTATCTTGAAATTCGGCCATTTCATTTTGATATCTTTCTTTATCTTTTTTAGCTAATTCTTCATATTTTTTCTTATCCGCATCTTTTTTCTTTTTCCACATTTCACCTAGTTCTTTTGCCACATCACCAACAACTACTTTTTTACTTCCATTCTTACCCTTAGCCTTTTTGATAAGGGCAGGTCTTTTATCATCACAAAAGTAAAAATAAGCTGACTTAGGTCTTTTAGGTTGATGAGGATTTTTTTGTGGTTTAATTTTCATTTTTTTTCCAACAAACTTTTCTATTAATTCGTCGCATTTATCAGTTTGATTTAATTCTAGGCAAACCATTCTTAAAAGTTGGGCATGAGATTCATACCATAAATCATTCAATGAGCAAGTGTTATTATGAAAAACTATTCCGGCCATACTACTTTATGAATATATATATAACATATTCTTCATATCAATTTTTTTATTAATTAATTATTAATGTACAATTAATAGTTATTTACATATAGGTCCATATATCATCATGAAACCACAAAAAATAGGAAATAAAAATAATGAAATCAATAGTAATTTGAAAGGTAAAAAAGTTATACAATTTAAACAATAAAAACCACAATTATTTTTCTTTTTTTCTATTAATTCATAATTTTTTCCATAATCTACAAATACATTGTCGTATATATCAACCGCTGCTTCTGGTAAATATTCAAAATATAATTGTTCAAATTCATTATCCAATACCATTAAAAATTCCATAGCTACACAATCTAAAACCATTTCTCCTATGTTTTGTTCTGCATAAACTATCCAAATATTAGCAGCATAAACAAATAAATTAAAACCAAATTCTTGAAAAGTATCTAACATAGTCCATGTATCTGTAGCTGGAAGCATTTTATTTAATCTAGTTCTGTCTGTCAAATTATCCCACAAAAAAAATGATTTTGTAAAGTAAATTCCCGACGCACCAAACATAACTAATTTACTATCCCAATCAGCAGTTTGTGGGCATAATGTATCACCATCATATTCATTTATTTGTTGTGATATTATCCCTATATACATTGCCCATTGTGATACAAATACTACTATAGGTAAAAAAGTTAATAAAGAAAATATATGACTACAATAAACAGCATTCTTTTTTTTTAAAATTTCGTTATTATAACCTCTAGTAATATGATATTTAAATAAACTAAACATTCCAAATTTTGGATCAGCAATAACAATTTGCTTTTTTTCTTCATCAGAAACTTCTGTAATAGATTTTCTAGATAAAAAGTTATTTTGAGGAGTTGAACATTCTGGTAATATTTTATAACTATGTTCAGTTCCTATCAATAAATCATCTCTCATTTTAGCACCAACATGAGCACATAATAATTTGACATTTCCATATACTACTTTAAAACAATTTATCATATATAAAATGTAGTCTTTGATTTCTAAGTTAAAATAAATTGAATTAAAAATAAATTATTATTATTATACAATGGACAAATTTGTTGTAAGAAAAAATAGCAAACCTACAAATCATAAAATACATAATAAACCAAAAAGAAAATCACAATTAACTCATATCGTTTATACAGATGGAGCTTGTTCAAATAATGGAAAACCTTATGCTAGAGCTGGCTATGGTGTATATTTTGGAAAAGATGACCCTAGGAATGTTAGTGAAACATTTAATGGACCTCAGACAAATAATGCTGCCGAACTATTAGCAATTATAAAAGCATTAACAATATTAAGTGAAGAAATAATGTTAGGATATAAAGTTGTAATATATAGTGACTCGTCATATGCTATACGATGTTGTACTACATATGGGGCAAAATGTTTTAAAAAAAATTGGACTAATCCTAACAATAAAAACAAACCAATACCAAACTTAGAAATTGTCAAAACTGCATATTTATTTTGTAAAGAATATGATAATATTGAATTTATTCATATTGAAGCTCATACTGGAAAACAAGACGAACATTCGTTAGGAAACGAAATGGCGGACAAATTAGCTAACGAGGCAATAGGAGAAGAATATGTTCCATATAAAAAAAAAGTAAAAGAAAAGAAAAGAATATATTTAAATGTTCCGTTTGGAGAAAAGGATGAAGCAAAGAAAATGGGGGCTAGATGGGAGAGTAGTAAAAAAAGATGGTATATAGATGGAGATAATAAACATAAAGTTCAAATGATGGGTAGATGGGGGTTAGATTAATTAATTTATATCCAAAATTTATTTAAAAATTATAATATAGCCTACTATTAAAGTATGGAATGTCGCGAAATATTAAAAAAAATAGAGCCCTATATAAATAATACAAAGTTGATACATTATAAAGATAATATTTATATAAAAAAAGAAAGCAATCAAATAACAAATAGTTTTAAGTGGAGCGGCGTATTATATTCTGTTATGTGTGAATTTGAAAAATTAAAAAATATAATATTACATGAAAAATATTATATAGTTACACAATCTACGGGTAATCATGCGATAGCATTAATAAATTCTGTTAATAAATGTAAAAATATATACTCAAAATATGTAGATATTAATAACATTTATGTATATATTTTTGGAAATGAAAATATAATAGAAGAAAAATGGCATGCTCTCAAAAGTTTACAAAGTGATAAAGTTATCATTGATAAAAATTATAAAAATTATGAAACTTCTTTAAAGGCAAGAGAAATTTTTTTAAAAACAAATGATGGTGTATATTTAAAACATGGGGGTAAAAATATATTACACGGTTATTCTGCGTTGGGGTTATTAATTAACAAACAAATAGAAGAAATAGACAATAAAATAAAAAGTGTAGGATTTTATGCTGCTGTTGGTGCTGGAGGCCCAATTGGGATAGGTAAAGGAATTTCATTAAATAAGGAATTAAAAATGGTAAGTTGTCAAACTACAGAATTTAACGCATTTAATAGGTCAATAAGATTAAAAAAAATGTGTAAAAATGATATGGAACAACCAGTAAAAGTATCAAATGGAATAGCAGTAAATGAACCAGAAAAATATGCATTTGAATTAGGGAAAAAAATAGTATATAAAACAGTAGATGTAGATACAAAAGATGTTGAAATATTAAAAAAAAATAATAGTTATGGTGATTCAACATGTATATCGTTGTGTAGTTTAAATAAATATAAAACAGATACTGATATAATAATTATTTTAGATTGTGAAAAAGTTATGTCGCGGTCGTCACTATAATTTTAGATAATTTATAATTTTTGATTAATAATTCTGTAGTTGTTGCTTTTGGATTTTTAGAATTGATAGCTCTTCTAGCTAATATTTCATTTATATTAAACTTTTTGAAGTTATTTATAACCATATCAGTATTTGAATTACTCATTAAAAATTTACAATTTAATTTATTACACATTTCAAATAATTTTTCATGTTTTTCTTTTGTAAATCCTTCCTTTGAATAATTTACAAAACCATTTTTCTTTTCAGGAACATATGGAGGGTCCATATAAATAAAATCATTTTTATTCATATTTTTAATAAAAAAATTAGCAAATAAACTTTCAAAATCACAACAAATAAAATTTACATTTTTTATTAATTCACTAACTTTCTTCCAATTATCTATATCAGCAATTTGAGGATTTTTATAGTTACCATAAGGAACATTGAATTTACCACTTTTATTAATACGATATAATCCACGAAAACATGTTTTATTTAAAAAAACAAACATTGCTATTTTTTTTATATCTAATATTGTACTGTTATAAAGAGTTCTTATTTTATAATAATATGCAATTTTTCCCTCAGTATTTTGATTTTGCCATTCCTCTTTCAATTTTATTACCTCTATATATAATTTATTATGGTCTTTTTGTATTTGTTTGTAGAAGGCAATTAGAATTGGGTTTAAATCATAGGCATATATGTTTTTTTTTACAACTATATCATTTATTTTTTGTTTTTCTAATAATTTTAATAAAATACTACCCCCTCCCAAAAATAACTCATGATAATTATTCATTTTTTTTGGAATGTGGGGAAATATAAAATCTAATAATTTTTGCTTACCTCCTATCCATTTTAAAAGTGGCTTCATTATATTTATACTTAATTTGTGTTTAATATAATTGTTGTACATAATTAAAATAAATTGATTAAGAAAATACTTGTAAATATGTAAGCAAATACTAGTAAAATATGAGTGCTATGACCCAACCATCGCAACCACCGCAAAACAAAAATAACGAAAAAAAAATCCGTTCTAGTCACGGAGCAAATGATACACAAATCACTTTATATCTACCACCTACTTATAGAAGATATATTTCATTAGAAGACCTTGGTATGCCTCTTCTAAGTCAAGATGAAAATCTTAGATTTAAACAGGAAATAAACAAACACATTAATGATGAAAATTTCCTGGAAACAGACATTGGAAAAAATCTTGAAAGAAAAATAAAACAGGAGATGATTGAAAATGGATGGTTGTATATGGGATATCATTCTGGAGCATTTTACGGATTTGATTGTATAAAACCATATCACTGTTGTATGAGACATATTAAAACTAGACCATTTTGGAAAGATATGCCTGATATAAAAATAACAAAAATAGTTATTTGCGCACCAGACACAGTTGGGAGAAAAAGTATTCATCCTCTTTATGGTGGAAGAGATTTTATATTAGTAGGCAATAATTGCAATAGTGGGGCTATTCATAGAGAAACATTGAAACCTAACACCAGGCTTCAAGTTTGCCCAAAAGAATATAGAACAACAATTTGGGAGGGAATAAACGCACCGGCAGAATTTACTATTGAATACGATAAAGATGGCAAACCTATATTCAATAAATATGATTTTGCTGAGTATTTGGCACAGATTATGAAAACAATAATAGATGAAGAAGTCCAACGGAGAGTTGGTCCTATAGTTCCTTCTACTAGAGTTGAAACAGTTACAAATCCTGAAGATGAAGAAAACATACCAGTAGCAACTGAGGTTATTGCCCTTAATGAAAATGAAGCAATAGTATAAAAATTGATACAATATTAATATAAAATTTTTTAATTAATACTGTATAAATGGAGAAGTTATTACCAATGAACGATATATCAGATAATAAATTAACCCATGAGAATAAAGATGAATTTATTGTTTGGGTTTGGAACCAATTCTGGGAGAGAAGTCAGAATATTTCAGAGGAACATTTTAATATATTATTAACAAGTAATATTGATACATGGATATCAGATTATATGAATTGGGGATATTGTTATAATTTAATTTTAGACCAAATAAAAGAACAAAAGAAAATGGAGAAAGAAATGGAAGAGGTTAATGAAAAAGAAAGAATAAGACCAACTGATATTAATAGAAGGCGAGAATTAATGGCGTCAATGTATGAGAATAAGTTTAAAAAGGAGAATAAAAAATTTAAAAGGTAGTATGAATAGGAATATTAGTAGTGCCTATCCATTGTGCGTCTTTCCAATAATCATTTCGTAACTCTTCGTCTGCTTCATCTCTTTCATCATAATCTAATGGTAATGATTGAAATTCAATTAATTGATATGAACGAGGGTGATAAAAAGTTATATTTTCTATTGGATCTAAATAAGAACGCGCGGGAGATCTAATATGTTTTAAGTGTCTTTGAACATGATATATGTATTTTATAAATCTTCTACCCGGTTTATCTTTGGCAGAAGTATAAACAATTCTGGGTCCTAGTCTAGGTATTAATTTAATGGGTATAGATTTAATAACTTTATTGAAATTTATAATTTCTTTTGTATTTTTTAAATGTTTGCCGTGTTTTTTTATGTTATGAAATATATTATCTTTGATAATCAACCATAAATCATTTGGAAAATACATGAATATATAATAATAAAATAATTAATTTATATTATTATTAAAATATATATATGTTAATAAATAATAAAGATAAAAAATTGGGGAGGGCGGCGTCATCAAGAATGCAAATAGTAACGCCTTCATTAAAAAGACAAAGTAGTTGGGGTTTAGTGAAAGATACATTATGTAATAAATTAAAAGTTGAACAAATAATATCAACAGATTTATTACAAGAATATTTAAATGAAGGTTGGGAAGCAATTACTGATAATTATAAAGGAAAGAAGGGAAAAGAAATAATAAATACTGATGAAATAAAGGGACAATATTTTGATAAATTAACATCATTGCAAAAAAAATTAGCATTGGAAGTGTTAGGTTCAATTAGAAAATATTTAGTTGAAGCTATGTTTAAATGCACAGGTAAAACCGGAAAAAATTATTATATTGCTGTAGGAAGTAATAATATAACATCTGATTATGATGTAAGTATAATAGGTCCAGATTCAAATGATATAATGTGGGAAATGTTTAATGGATTTTTAAAAAGATACGGAAATTCATTACCGTCAGCATTTGATTCTAATTTATATTCAAGTCCTTTATATGCACATAAAACAAAAAAAGGAGAGGATTTAGAAGTAAAGGGTAAGGATAAAATACCAAGAGTAGATTATGGAAAAGAAGGTATAGAATTTACATTAGTTCCAAAATCAAAAGAAGATGTTATGATAGAGTTAAGATGGGCATCTATAAAATTATTAAAGTTAGAATTAAAAAATGAATTTCCATATCTTAAAAAATTAACTGACCTGGGAGAGAAGTTCAAAAAAGAAATGGACAAAAAATGCGAAGATGTTGAGAGCGAAAATGCTCTAAAAGAGTTATTAGATAAATATAAAGATCCAGAAACAAGGAAAATTATAAAAAATTATTATTTACAATATAATGCCCAAAAAATATGTTCAGATTATATTTATAATGAAACATCTGAATTAAAAACTCCAATTGAAATAGATGGTGAGATACAAAAAAATATATTTTTTTATAGTAATGTGGCAAACTATTTTTCATCAGAAGCTTATTATACATCAAGTGCTGTAAATTCAATTGTAGTAGAAAATCAAATAAAAACGGAATTAGATAAAGAAGATAGACCGGAATATGTTATAAAAGGAATATATTTAACAGCAGCAATAGAAAATTTTGGTGATATGATAAATCATATGGAACACGAACATGGTGATGTGAAAAAAACAATTATAAAGTATTCAAAATATTTATATAGAATATATTTTGTTTTGGGAAAAATAGATAAGAAATATAAGCAAAAAGCAAATCAATTAAAAAATGAAGTAATACCATATAGAGCAACATATGATATAGAAAAAGCGGATAAGAATGGAATATGGGATTATGTATATTATAATAATGAAAGTAAAGGTGAATATATAAATAAGATAAAAGAAAAGATAGGGGGAAAGTTGGAAGGAGTGTTGAGAGGAATGAAAGAGATACATGAGGAGTTGGAAAAGGATAACAACGGAAATCCTATAAAAGAAGATAAAAAGATAGAAATGAATGATAAAGAATTGGAATTTCCAATAAAAAATGAAGAATTGGATAAATCATTAATAAATGATCAACCTATGGGTCCAGTGATAATGAATAAAATTGGCAGTGGTGGTAAAAAAAAAAGATCAAAAAAAAAACGATATAGGAAAAAGAGGAAAACGATTAAGAAAAAGAGACGAAGAAAGAAGAAGCGTTCAATAAAATTTAAAAATTATTAATATATTATATATTGTAATAAATTATGGTATGGGAAAAGGTAAAAATTAAAAGAAGATACAATACAAGTGTTGAAATAATAAAAAATATTGTAGTTTACAAAATCCCCAGAAGTATATGTAGTCTTAAAATGACAAGAAAAGAACAAATATTAATAGAAACACGCATATTAAAAAAATTAAATAAAAATTTTGAATGTATTTGTTGTAAAAAAAGGAAACATTTTCCAAAGTATTATGATACAGTTTATGATAAGAAAAAGTATAAAGGAATATTAATGAGTTATTGTGGAGAGAGTTTAAACGAAGTGAAATGTGATATAAAAGATATAAAAGATATAAAAGAACAAATAGATTGTATTATATATAATTTGAAAAAAAATAAAATAGGAATATTTGATATTAATCCGGGAAATATTACAATAAAAAATGGAGATATATATGTTATAGATTATGGAAGAGCATATGTTGAAGATGATGAATTAGATAAATTAATAAAAAATAAATATATAAAAGATTTGTTTAAATGTGTGTGTAATAATTATTATAAAAGAAATGCAGAGAAAATTTTGGATTTAATTAGGAAATCTCTCCCAGGTTCAACATAAACATAGATAATATCTAAAAGTTTTTTTG
>MDTA01099911.1_pt1 | contig 10976 bp, 8 predicted proteins | sample 811151 | NCBI WGS metagenome assembly MDTA01 (sample SAMN05326648, study PRJNA326480) | marine metagenome | isolation source: seawater | place: Indian Ocean: South | collected 2010 | reverse complement strand
TTGAAGATTTAGCAGATCAATGGTCTATTGAAAATTCAAATATATTTCAAGGTTACTTTCACATTTTAGGAGGAACTATTTCATCAGTGGGACAAAGAAAAGAAGACTTATTAATAAATTCATTAGTAGAAAGAGTTAATAGAGAAAAAATTGAGGAAGTTATTTTAGCCACAAGTGCAACTGTTGAAGGTCAAACCACAGCTTACTATATTCAAGACAGCCTCAAAAAAACTAATGCAAAAGTCACAAAACTAGCCCAAGGATTACCCATTGGTGGAGAAATAGAGAACCTTGATGATGGCACTTTATTTTCAGCATTCAAAAATAGATCAAAAATAAATTCTAAATCTGATTAACTTTTTTTTTTAACCTATTTAAATGTAATAGTGGCTCTGTGTAACCTGAGGGTTGATCTTTACCTTTAAAAATTAGATCACAGGCAGTTTTGAAGGCTAGGGATTTTTCATAATTGTTACTCATCCTAATATATTTTTTGTCGTTTTGATTTTGTTTATCAACAACTTTTGCCATTTCTTTCATTATTTCCATAACTTGCATCTTTGTTGTAATTCCATGATGAATCCAGTTAGCAATGTGTTGAGATGAAATTCTCAAGGTAGCCCTATCCTCCATTAAACCAACATTGTTTATATCAGGAACTTTTGAGCAGCCAATTCCTTGATCTATCCATCTAACGACATATCCCAATAAAGTTTGTGCTGAGTTTGAAATTTCAGAATTTATTTCATTTACAGACCAATTAGGCCTATTAGCTACAGGAACAGACAAAAGGTCATCTAATTTAGCATGAGTACGATTCATAATTTTTTTCTGCTCATCAAATATATTTATCTGGTGGTAGTGAAGAGCATGAAGAGAGGCTGCGGTTGGGGAAGGTACCCAAGCACAATTTGCACCAGCTTTTAAGTGACTTATTTTTTCTTTAAGCATTTCTTTCATTTTATCTGGCATTGCCCACATTCCTTTACCTATTTGAGCTTTTCCTGAAAATCCACATTTCAAACCAATATCAACATTATTATTTTCATATGCTAAAATCCATTTTGATGATTTCATGTCGCCCTTCTTAATCATTGGTCCTGCCTCCATTGATGTATGCATTTCATCACCAGTTCGATCCAAAAAGCCAGTGTTAATAAAGAAAACTCTATTTTTTAAAGTTCTAATGCATTCTTTAAGGTTTGCTGACGTTATTCTTTCCTCGTCCATAATTCCAATTTTACAAGTATATTTTTCTAAACCAAATAATTCTTCAACTTTTGAAAAAATTAGATTTGTGAACTCTGTTTCCTCAGGTCCATGCATCTTTGGTTTTACAATGTAAATTGAACCTTTTCTTGAATTTCTTTTTTTTCTTAAATCATTGATAGCAGCTGCTGTTGTCAAGAAAGCATCCATTATACCTTCTGGTATTTCACTTCCATCTTTGAGAATAATAGATGGATTTGTCATTAGATGACCAACATTTCTAATTAAAAGTAAACTTCTTCCATGAAGTTTAAGACCTTTTCCATCTTTAGAAATATAACTTCTATCAGGATTAAGTTTTCTCTCTAAATTTTTACCATTTTTTTCAAATTGAATTTTTAAATCACCTTTCATAAGGCCTAACCAGTTTTTATAGCAAATAATCTTGTCTTCAGCATCAACAGCAGCAACACTATCTTCATTATCACATATTGTTGAAATAGCAGACTCTGCAATTACATCACTTATACCAGCAATATCATGTGCGGCACTGAAAGCTTTTGGATTAATTATTATCTCAAAATGAAGATTATTATTCTTAATTATGATTGCAGAAGGTTTATTAGCATCACCTCTATGTCCTACAAATTTATTTTTGTCTTTAAGTTTGTATCTATGATCATCCTTAAAAATGATAAGATCTTTATCAATTACTTTCAAGCTTGATATATTTTTCCAACTAGTTCCATCTATTGGAATATATTTATCAAAAAATTCTCTTACATATTTTATTACTTCTTGTCCTCTTAGTGGATCGTATCTTTCACTTCCACCCTCATCAGAATCAATAATGTTTGTTCCATATAAACTATCATATAAACTTACCCATCTTGCATTTGCGGCGTTCAAAGTATACCTAGCATTCATAATTGGCACTACAAGCTGTGGACCTGCAATTGATGTAATCTCTTCATCAACATTTTTGGTCTCTATTTTAAAATCAGGCCCTTCATCTTTTAAATAATTAATTTCTTTTAAAAATGATTTGTATTCCTCAATTTTAATATTGTTTCCTTTATTCTTAATGTTCCAATCATTAATTTTTTTTTGAAGGTCATATCTAATCTTGATTAATTCTTTATTTCTCGGTGCAAGCTCATGTACAGCATGATCGAACCCTGCCCAAAATTTTTTTGGGTCGAAATCGATATCTTTGAGTAATTCATTATCAATAAAATTGAGTAAATTTTTTGATACAGTAAGATTATTTACTTTTTGATATTTCTCTTGCATTAGTAGTTTTTTAAAACCCCAATAAAATTAAGTCAAATAATTAATAGAAGCATTGACATTTTGTTGTCAATTTTCATACTTATATAAAAACAATTAATTTATGAAAAATTATCTAAATTTTGAAAATGAAATAAAAGATCTAGAAAATGAGATCGAAAAATTAAAAGATCCCTATAACGAAAGTGGACTTTCAAAAGTTGACACAGGTCAAATTTCAAAAACACAAGAAGAGCTTAATGAGAAGCTTAGAGCTATATATTCAAACCTAGATCCTTGGCAAACAACTATGGTAGCTAGACATGAGGATAGACCAAGATCGAAATTTTTTATCGACAATTTATTTGAGGATTTTATAAAATTATCTGGAGATAGGTTTTATGGAGAAGATGAGTCAGTTTTGACAGGCTTTGCAAAATTTAATGGACAATCAGTTTTGATAATTGGTCAAGAAAAAGGTGATGACTTAGAAAATAGAATTAAAAGAAATTTTGGCATGATGAAACCTGAAGGTTATAGGAAAACAATTCGCTTAATGGAATTGGCAAATAAATTTAATATTCCCATAATTTCTTTTATTGATACTCCAGGTGCTTATCCAGGAGTAGGTGCTGAAGAACGGGGGCAGGCAGAGGCTATCGCAAAATCAATTGAATGCTGTATGAAGTTAAAGGTTCCAACTATTGCAATTATTATTGGAGAGGGTGGCTCAGGTGGCGCTATAGCTTTGGCCTCATCTAATAAAGTTATAATGCTTGAGAATGCTATTTACTCTGTAATTTCACCCGAAGGCTGTGCCACTATTTTATGGAGAGACCCAAAAAAAATGCTTGATGCAGCTAAAGCAATGAAACTTTCTGCAAAAGATTTACTTGATCTTCAAGTAATTGATGAAATTGTTAAAGAACCTCTTGGAGGAGCTCATAGAGACAAAAGTCTCATTTTAGAAAGTATAAGATTATCAATCAAACAAAATTTAGAATATTTTAAAGAAATGTCTCCTGAACAAATTTATGAAGAGAGAAAAAATAAATTCTTAAAAATTGGAAGAAACAAAGGATTTATTGATAACTTAGAAAATTTAAGTTCTTTAAACCCTCAAACAAATAATTTTGATAGAATTTTCAAATCAAAAAGAAATCTTATTTACATGATAGTAGCTATAAGTATTGTAGTAGCATCATCATTAATATTTCTATAAAGCTCCACAACATTTTTTGTATTTTTTTCCAGATCCACAAAGGCATGGTTCATTTCTACTCATTTTTTTACCCATATATTTTGGATCTATTTTCTTCGGTTTAACCTCTCTCTTTTGAGTTTCTTGAGGTGAGTTGATTACTTTTAGATTCATTAAAAGAGTTACATAATCTAATTTTAATTTATGCAGTAAATCTTCAAAAAGATCAAAAGCTTCTTTTTTATATTCTATTAAAGGATCTCTTTGGCCATATGACCTTAGGCCTATTACCTGTCTTAGTTGTTCAAGGTATTGTATATGAGATTTCCAATTTATATCGATTGATTGTAAAAAGATTCTTTTTTCAATTTCTTTTGACTGGCTTTCTCCTAAAATTTTTGTTCTTTCTTTTCTAGCTTCTAAGAATTTTTCTTTAATTTTTTCTTTTAAAACATTGTTGTTTAAAGCCAAAATATTTTTAAATTCAGACTCATCAAAATTTTTTCCTAGTATCGATTTTAATTTATTTTGAAATTCATTATTGGAAAGATTTGGAATTTTTTCGTCTCTTAATTTTAATAAATTATCAATAATTTCATTTAAAAAATCCTCTGAGTAATTGAATATTTGATCACTATTCATAGCATCTTTCCTTTGGGAAAAAATCACGTGCCTTTGATCATTTAATACATTGTCAAATTTAATTAATGTTTTTCTAATATCAAAGTTTCTTGCCTCAACTTTTTGCTGGGCTCTTTCAAGTGCTTTATTAATCCAAGGGTGATCAATACTTTCACCATCTTTTAAACCTAGTTTTTCTAAGATATTATTCATAGACTCAGATCCAAATATTCTCATCAGATCATCTTCAAGACTTACATAAAAAATTGAGCTTCCTTCATCACCTTGTCGACCAGATCGACCTCTTGCCTGGTTATCAACTCTTCTGGACTCCATTCTTTCGGTGCCAATAACAAACAATCCTCCCAAAGATTTTATTTTTTTTTTATCATCTTTAAGTTTCTCCTCAGACGAAGATCCTTTTTTTCCACCCAATTGAATGTCCACACCTCGTCCAGAGATGCTAGTAGTTATTATAACTGAATTTTCTTTTCCAGCGTTTGCAATTATTTCGGCCTCATTTTCATGATTTTTTGCATTTAAAACTAAGTGCTTGATTTTTCTTTTGCTCAAAAGCTTTGAGTAAACTTCTGATTTATTAATGCTTGATGTAAAAACTAAAAGTGGCTGCCCTTTATTATGACAATCGATTATTTTATCTATAATTGCCTCATGTTTTTCACTTTCAGTCCTAAAAATTTGATCATTAAAGTCTTTCCTAATCATTTTTTTATTAGTTGGAATTACAACAACCGGTAAATTATAAATTTCAAAAAATTCCTCTGACTCTGTTACGGCCGTGCCTGTGCAACCAGAAATTTTTTCATATAATTTAAAATAATTTTGATAGGTTATAGATGCTAATGTTTGATTTTCTGCTTGAATATCTATTTTTTCTTTAGCTTCTAATGCCTGATGAAGTCCATCACCAAATCGTCTACCCTCAAGAATCCTTCCTGTCAACTCATCAATTATTTTTAATGAATTATTTTGGACAATATAGTCTTTACCCTTTTCAAATAAATGGTGAGCTCTTAAAGCTTGATTTACGTGATGTACTAAACTTAGATTTTCGGGATCATAAAAATTATCATTTTTTAATATTCCTGCCTTCGAAAAAATTTTCTCAATATTATTTATTCCTTCATTAGTCAAAAGAATATTTTTTTCTTTTTCATCAATGTCATAATTTTTTTCATCTAAATCTTTTATTAATTTATCAATAGCCAGATATTGATTGGTTTTATCTTCAGCTGCTCCAGAAATAACCAAAGGTGTTCTGGCCTCATCTATTAGACAAGAGTCAATTTCGTCAACTATTGAATAAAAATGTTCTCTTTGAACCATCTCATCTTTTGAGTATTTCATATTATCTCTAAGATAATCAAATCCAAGTTCACTGTTGGTAGCATATGTTACATCACAATTATAATTATTTTTTCTCTCCAAATCATTTTGATCATTATTTATAAAACCTGATGTCATTCCCAAAAAATTATATATCTCTCCCATTTCTTGAGAATCTCTTTTAGCTAAATAATCATTTACTGTTACTATGTGAACGCCTTTTTTATAGAGAGCATTTAAATATGCTGCTAAAGTGATAGTTAAAGTTTTTCCTTCTCCAGTTTTCATCTCAGCAATTTTAGCTTCATGCAAAACAATCCCCCCAATTATTTGAACATCAAAATGGCGCTCACCTCTAGTACGTTTTGAAGCCTCTCTTACTAAAGCAAAAGCCTCAGGTAAAATATTATCCAAATTTTCACCATTTTTGATTTTCTGAGATAACTCTATGGTTTTTTTTGGAAATTCTGAATCTGGTATTTTTTTGACAGTTTCTTCTAAAGAGTTGATAATTTCTACTATCTTACCAATTCTATCCAACTCTTTTTGATTGCTAGATTTGATAAATTTTGAAAAAAAGCTTAAAGGGTTCAGCATTAGTTTTTGATTTATTATTTACTTATATCCTTTAATATAATTATTAAATAAATTTTTTAAATAGTATGGGTATTAATTTAACTAATTTTTTGAGTTCTAAATCAAAAAACAAGAGAATGAATGAGTTTCAAGATCTTGATCACATCGAAGGTCTATCAATTTCAACTATAAGCGCAAATCTTTATAAAGATACTAGAGATGATTTAGTTATGTTTTACTTTAGAGATGGAGCCAATTATGCATCTATATATACACAATCAAAAATTATATCTGAAAATATTAGATGGAATTTAAATCAAAAATCAAAAAAAATTTATTCATTAATTGTTAATGCTAGAAATGCAAATTGTTTTACAGGTAAACAAGGATACCGAAGTTTAGAAAAAATTGCTGAACTTGTTTCTCAGAAATTAACAGATAAACAGAAGCAAGATGAAGACGATCCAAAAAAAATTAAACCAAAAGAAATAATATTTGGTTGCACAGGTACTATAGGTGAAGTTTTTCCATAGGACAAAATAAAAGTTAAAGTTCCGGATTTAATATCTAAAATTAAATATACACAAAATAAATATATTTGGATGAAAGCAGCACTAGGTATAATGACAACGGATACCCTACCGAAAATGGCTATGGAAAAATGTGATATTGGAAATACTGAGGTGAATATTTATGGAGTGGCAAAAGGTTCTGGTATGATACAGCCAAACATGGCAACCACATTAGGTTATATATTTACTGATGCAGAAATATCAAATGATATTCTAAAAAAATTACTCAAAAAAAATATAGAGAGAACATTTAATGCAATTACTTGTGATGGGGACACAAGTACAAATGATATGGTATCTATTTTTTCAACTGGGAAAACAAGACATTCAAAAATTACAAATGTAAATGATGAGAAACTCAAATTTTTTGATGAAGCATTGTATAAAGTATTACTAAATTTATCTAAAAGAATAGTCTCGGATGGAGAGGGAGCATCGAAATTTATATCTGTTGATATTAAAAATTGTAAAACAGATAAGGATGCAAAAAAAATTGCCTTCTCTATCGCAAATTCTCCCTTAGTAAAAACAGCTATAGCTGGTGAAGATCCTAATTGGGGAAGAATTATTATGGCAATAGGTAAGTCTGGTATATCTATTAATTTGAATAAGTTATCAATAAAATTTGGTAATTTAAGCATATTGCAAAATGGAAAGCTAAATCCAAATTATTCTGAAAGTGAAGCGTCTGATTATATGAAAAATTATAATATAGATATAATTGTAGATGTTTCGAGTGGATCAAAAAATTTTACTGCTTTTACAATGGATCTTACAAAAAAGTATATCGAAATTAATTCAGATTATAGAAGCTAGATGCTATTGAATTTAAAAAGATGATTATTAAATTTACAACATGATAAAATATAAATTAATATGTAAAAAATGTAACCATACCTTTGATAGTTGGTTTGCTTCATCAAAAGAGTACGAAAAATTAAAAAAAAGAAGTTTTTTAAACTGTATCAATTGTGATTCAAAGAAAGTTGAAAAAACTTTAATGGCTCCTAAATTAATAAATAAATTTAAAAAGCAAACAGATGAACATAATTTATCAAAACTTAAGAAAATTGATAAAAAGATAAAAGAATATCAAAAATTTATAAAAGAAAATTTTAAATATGTTGGAAAAAACTTTGCTTATGAGGCTAGATCTATTCATTATAATAACGAAAAAAATAAAAACTCTAAAGGAATTTATGGAACAGCAACTAAACTGGATTTAAAAGAATTAAATGATGAGGGTATTAAAACAGAAATGATACCCTGGCTAGAAGACAAAAATAATTAATTTTTTATAAATTTTGAAATGTAATTAACTGATTTATCAGCACTGAGAATCCATTCATCTTTTAACAAATTAAATTTTACACCATCGAGTGCTTCAAGTTTAAAATCTTCTTTTTCTAAGATATTTATCAAATCTTCTGGTTTAACAAATTTTTCCCACTCATGGGTTCCAATCGGAAGCCACTTGAGAATATATTCTGCTCCGACTATTGCAAAAAGGTATGATTTGAAAGTTTTATTCAATGTTGCTACAAACATGATGCCATTTTTTTTCAATAATTTAGCACATGATTTTAAGAAAAAATTCACATCTTCCACATGTTCAATAATTTCCATGTTTAATATCACATCGAATTTATAATCAATTTTTAAAGTTTCAGGTGAACTACAAAAATATTTTATTTTAAGACCATTTTTTTTAGAATGAATTTTAGCCACATCTATATTTTTGCTTGAAGCATCTATACCTACTACTTCAGCTCCTAATCTTGCCATCGGCTCAGACAGCAAACCCCCACCACAACCTATGTCTAAAATTTTAATTTTCTCTAAGGGTTTATTTTTATTATTTAATTTAAAAGTGTTTATAATATTGTTTTTAATGTATGAAATCCTTATCGGATTAAATTTATGAAGTGGTTTAAATTTTCCTTCTGGATTCCACCATTCTTCAGCAATTTTTGAAAATTTTTCTATTTCTTTTTTATTAATTGTGTTATTTTTCATTTGAGGTTGACTTTATATTCAACATGTATTTTATCAATATATTTATATTTTAAAAAGTAGTATTCATGAAAATTGTAGTATTAAAATTTGGTGGAACATCGGTTGGTACAATCAACAAAATTAAAAAAGTTGCGGGCATCATCAAGGATTATAAGAAAAAAAAATATAATGTAATTGTGATTTCATCTGCAATGAGTGGTGTGACAAATGAGTTGGTTAAAAAATCAAAAGAGATAGGGACAAATTTCCCTGATTCAGAATATGATGTACTGGTATCAACAGGAGAACAAGTTGCCTGTGCTTTAATAGCAGGAAGGTTGACTAATCTAGGGTTTAAATCCAGATCTTGGTTAGCATGGCAAATACCAATATTCACAAAAGGAACTCATAAAAATTCTAGAATTGTTGAAATAAACAAAAAAAAAATCCTTAATTATATAAAATTAGGTGGAATACCAATTGTAACAGGATTTCAAGGTATTGACGAAAAAGATAGGATAACAACTATTGGTCGAGGAGGTTCTGATGCCAGTGCGATAATGATCGCAAAATTTTTTAAAGCAGAAAAATGTATTATTTATACTGATGTAGAGGGTGTTTTCACAACTGATCCAAATAAGCTTGATAGCGCAAAAAAAATCAAAGTTATTTCTTATGAAGAAATGCTTGAGATGGCATCATTAGGAGCAAAAGTAATGCAGCCTGTCTCAATTCAAGATGCGAGACTTAATAAAATTAATATTGAGGTGAAATCATCATTCATTAAAAAACCAGGCACTTTAATTACTTCAAGGCTTAACAAAATTAACAATAAAATAATTACAGGGATTTCGTCATCAAGCAATGAATCTAAGGTGACGCTTATTGGTGTTAAAGATAGACCTGGTGTAGCTGCATCTATTTTTAAACCTTTGTCAAAAAATTTAGTAAATGTTGATATGGTTGTTCAAAATATCTCAGCAAATGGTAAAGAAACTGATTTAACTTTTACCATCAAGACTGAAGATTTAAATAAAACAAAAAAAATAATTAAAAATAACAAAAGTATTAATTTCAGAAAATTACTATTTGAAAAAGAAGTTTCTAAAATATCAATTATAGGAGTTGGCATGGTTACAACTCCTGGTGTAACTTTTAGAATGTTTCAAACTTTAGCTAATAATAACATCAATATTAAGGTTATTTCTACATCAGAGATAAAAATCTCTGTTTTAATCGATAAAAAATATACTAAAAAAGCTTTAATAGCTTTACATAAAGAATTTAAACTTGATAAATAAAAAAATGAACGTTCGAAAGTTTAGAAATATAAAAAGAAAAAAAACAAAAGAAATAAGTGTTGGAAAAGTTAAGGTAGGAGGCGATAACCCAATTTCTGTTCAATCAATGACTAATACATTGACTACAGACGTTAAAGCTACTATTAGACAAATAAATGAAATTCAAAGTGAGGGTGCAGATTTAGTAAGAGTTTCATGTCCTGACGAAACTTCTTCCAAAGCACTTAAGGAAATTATCAAACATGTCGATGTACCTATAATTGCAGATATTCATTTTCATTATAAAAGAGCAATTGAAGCTGCGGAAAATGGTGCTAGTTGTTTAAGAATAAATCCAGGAAACATTGGAGATAAAAGTAAGATCAAAGAAGTTATTAAAGCTGCAAAGGATTATGATTGTGCCATAAGAGTAGGCGTGAATGCTGGATCTCTGGAGAAAGATATTTTAGAAAAATTTAAAGAGCCTTGTCCTGAGGCACTTGTTGAAAGTGCTTTGAGAAATATAAAAATTTTAGAAGATGAAAACTTTTTCAAACTAAAAGTAAGTGTTAAGTCATCAGACGTTTTTTTGTCCATAGAAGCTTACAAACAACTCTCTCAAAAAATTGATTATCCCCTCCATCTTGGAATTACAGAGGCTGGTGGCTTAATACCAGGTAGTATTAAATCTTCTATTGGCATAGGGTCATTACTCCTTAATGGGATAGGTGATACAATAAGGATTTCCCTTTCAGATAATCCTATAGAAGAGGTAAAAATTGGTAATGAAATATTAAAATCACTTAATCTGAGAAAAAGGGGGGTACAAATAATTTCTTGTCCATCATGTGCAAGACAAGGTTTTCAGGTCATAGATACTGTCAAAATTTTAGAACAAAAGCTATC
>MDTA01046580.1_pt1 | contig 10977 bp, 10 predicted proteins | sample 811151 | NCBI WGS metagenome assembly MDTA01 (sample SAMN05326648, study PRJNA326480) | marine metagenome | isolation source: seawater | place: Indian Ocean: South | collected 2010 | reverse complement strand
TTGCCGACATCATGGCCATTCTCGGTTCCATCGATGTGATCATGGGATCCGTGGATCGCTGATCAGCTCAACCGCCAGCGTTGAACATGACTGATCCAAGACAGGCAATCCTGCGAGCAACGACTGAGTCTTCATTGCTGCTATCTGTGCAGAGGACCCCGCTACAACACCAGCAGCCACGTCTCAACGTCTGGCCAGCCAGAAGAGATTGCACCAACCTCCTGATCAGACCTGATCTGATCTGAGAGCGCACTGATCTCACGGTGACAAGCCACCCCAGAGCGACCGGATGATTTCCTGATGACGACGCCCAGCTGGCTCAACCTCACAAGGACCGTGCGTTTCGGAGACACGGATGCCGCTGGAGTCATGCATTTTCACCAGTTGCTGCGCTGGTGTCATGAGGCCTGGGAGGAGAGCCTTGAGCTCTATGGGGTGGAAGCTACAACGATTTTCCCTGGATGTCGCGGCCAGGAACGCTGGCCCGAAATAGCGCTCCCGGTGGTGCATTGCAGCGCCAACTTCCAAAGAGCGGTGCATGGCGGAGATCAGCTCCTGGTGAAGCTCGCTCCGCAACGGATTGATCAGAGCTGCTTTGAAGTTGCCAGTCAATTTCTGCTGAAAGAACAGGATGTCGCCACCGGATTGATCAGACAGGTGGCCATCCACTCAGAAACGCGTCGACGCTGCCTGCTGCCGGATGCGATCTCACGCTGGCTTGAGGCCGCACAGATCGGGCAGATTCAAGAACTCTGAGCAAGCAACTGAGCAGAGCCCCTGCGCGGCGCGACTCCTCCACAACTTCCTGAAGACCGATCGCGACACAATTGCAACATCGAGAAGTTCAAGAACAAGCGCCAGATGCAACCATCGGCCACGCCGGCAACCCTCAAAGAACACGGAAAAATTCTGCGCAAAAGCTAATTTTAGAATCATTTTCCAAGTGCCGATGGACCTGAGAATTCTGGTTGTCGCAATGCCCGTTCTTCTGGCACTGGGTTGGGCAGCGTTCAACATCGGAAGAGCTGCTATTGGCCAGCTTCAGGTTGCAATCAAGCAATACAAAACCAACCAAGCATCCTGAAAATATCTCGCCCCTTTTCAAGGCGAGAAAACTGATTCATCGCCCCAATCAAAATCGACCTGATTCGGCAAGATCTTGACCTTCTCAAGCCTCAAAACTGAGAAGAGATTGCAAGACGTTTTTATTCGCCTGTGATATCAAGCCCTCGACATGTTCGACACCTCAGCGGCCTTTACAGCACCATCAGACGCTGAAACAACGTTTGACACTTCAGCCGCATTCACCGCAACATCTCACGACATCACGTCAGCTTCCGGTCTAGAGCCTTGCCTTGGTGGAGAACTGAGGATGCAGGCAATCTGGGTCGATGAAAAAGTCTGTGTTGGCTGTCGATACTGCGCGCATGTCGCAACAAACACATTCCTCATGATCCAGGAAACAGGAAAATGTCGAGCGATACGCCAGGACGGCGATTCAACAATGGTGATTAATGAAGCAATCGACACCTGCCCAGTGGACTGCATCCACTGGATCAGCTTTGAAGAGCTGATTGCCAAAAAAGAGGAAGAAAAAGCAAGAGCTGCTTATTAAGAAGCTCAGCCCACAACGAACACACTGTTCAATACCTTCAGGATCCCAGCGACAATGATTCCGGAAAGGATGATGAATGAAGGCACAATGTACTTAAACGCCTTCTCAGAAGGACGCTCGTAGATCACTCTTTCTGCAAAGGTCTTGTTAGGGCCAAAGCGCAGATGATCTTCGATGGACATCATCATGCCCATCGACGTCAGCTTTTCCTGCCAATCAAAGGAGTAGCGAGGGAATTCCTGATAAACAGGAGCTTCACCGACAGCCTTTCCTGGCAACACTCTTGACCTTTCAAGGGGCACGGTGTCATAACCGAACCGCTGCATATACTCCTCACCGTTAAGCACGAGATCCACAAAAGCCTCGAAGCCCTTTTCAGCAATCACGATGGAATAAGTTAACTTCTCAGTGTTATCCCGCACCTTTCGGCCCAAAACCCTACCAATCACCTGTTCAACAAGGCGGTAATTGCTATTGCAGGCAACGTAGCCACTGAGAAATCGATCTGAAAGAAGCAGACCTCGGATGAAATCTCTGACCGTGATTGATCCATTTCTCAGCTGCGACTCCAAATAGCTATCCCTGTCGCTACTCATCGCATGAAAATAAATCTGTCGATAACAACGCTCAATGATGTCTCCCGCATTATCAACAACGTCCCCTTCCATTGAAGGAGCAGCGATTGTGCTCACACGAATGTTTTGAGAGGTAGGCCGAAAGGGCCGAAGGGGAACCGGCAACGAAGAAAGCCAACAAAACTCAGAAAATCACCCTAAGAGTCGGCCCTGATACAAAAAGGGAAAACGCGAACTAATTCACAATTCAGGCGCAGGAACAGGGCGTAAAAAGTAATTTGATACACGAAGCTGTTGCAAAGAAAACGCGCACTTCTGGGTGATCGCGGCGGCGGAAAAGATGCGGTAAGCGGCACCCAAGCACCGGCATGGTTTCGTCGACCAGAACACGAGCCAGATCAGTCGTCTTCTCGCCACAACTTCAACCACCTGAACCAACAAAGACTCAGACCCTTCGATCAGGCAAACAACCGGAATCGACAATCCATCGCAGACCAGACTTTGCAATCCATGGAATCAAACAGTTCTGCCTGAAGGTTCAATTTCAAAACCCAACGATGAAGCAAATGCCAAGACCTCAAGGCGGATATCTCTTGCCTTAGCGATGTCCAACGGTGCCTCAGGACTGCTGTGCCGGCGTTTGAGATGCCAACCAGTGCTGCCAGCGTGCACGCTCCCACTTTCCTGCCGAAGAGCATTCCAGGTCTGGGCAGACATACCAATGCAACGGGCGTTCCGGCGCGGACCACTCGGACACCAAACGGCGCAGGCGCTCAAAACCTTCAGCCGGCACCTCCCTGGATGACCAGCGAACAAGCGCCACCAGTCGTTCTCCCCATTCACTGTGCGGTGAGCCGAGCAACAGCACGGCGTCGAGCTGCAGCCCTTCCCTGCGGGCCGCCGTTAACAGCCTCTCCTCCAGTTGTGAAGGGAACACCGTGACCCCTCCCGAATGGATCGCGCCATCGATTCGCCCCTGGAGATGCAGCTGGGGATGCGTTGCGGAACCCTGAAGCTCAGCCAGATCACCTGAGTGCCACCATCCATGCTCATCCGTCAGCGCAGCCAGGTCTCCCGAATCAGCAAGCCTGGCCACAGCCAGCCGATCGCAGTGCACCGCGAGAGCTCCCTGCTGCGTCAGGCGCAGGCGAACCCCCTGCAGGGGAGAGCCAGAACCACCCAGCCCCGCCAGAAAATCAAGCGGCGTCTGGGCCGTCACCATGGCGGCCGTTTCCGTTGCGCCGTAACAGGGGGCCAGTCGCAGACCGAGATCCCTGGATTGCTCGGCCAGATCAGCTGGCAAGGCTGCTCCGCCCACCCAGATCACCGCCATCTCACCCAGCCAGGTGCGTCCAGAGGGATCCGCCAGCAACCGCCGCAATTGCGTCGGCACCAGTGACAGCAGCATCGGACGCCGCTTCCAGCCTGGATGGCGAAGGCTCTGGCTCAGAAGCAGCTCAGGCTGTTTCAACAGAGAGGGTGTGAGCCAGGCGTGATCCGCTCCCCACTGACGGGCGCGCCACCAGGGCATCAGACCACTGACATGTTGAAAAGGCAAAGAATTCCACACCAGCGTTGAGGCTGGCTTCAGGCCAATCCGCTCCAGCCACGCCCCGCAGGCCTGAGCCGAGCGCTCCAGATTGACAACGGGATGCAGACAGAGCTGTCGCCCACCGCTGCTGCCACCGGTTGACAGCACCAGACCCGGGCCTGTCGGCCAGTTCATGCCATTGGAATTGAGCCACGATGCCTCCGGGAGCACTCCTGAAGCGAGCAGACGCACCCAAACGTGATCGGCCAGATCCGCCTCGAGGGACGCAGCAGCCTGCGCCGGCCGAGCGGGATCACAGTGCAGACACCTCAAGCTGCTCATCAGCAGACCGCCTCAGCAGCAGCCCATACCTGCGAGGGATCAGAACTGAACAGATGACCGCCGGAACACCAGCCTGGGGCCAGTCCAGGAGCCACCGGAGTCGGCCCCAGCTGCTGCAGCCCTGCCATGAGTGCCAGCCAGCGAAAGCCGATTCCGGTTTCAAAGACGGTGCTGAGCATCAGCCGCGGCCGGCCCTGCTGCAACTGGCGCAGCAGGGTTCTCGGATCTCCCTCCAGCAGTGGTCGACGCACCTGCCAACCCTGCCATTGCTCGCGCAGAGCCGGCTGCCTGAGCAACGACTCATCCAGGGCGACAGGGACGCGATGACCCAGGGCCTGCAGACCCTGCAGATCATCCACAGCCAAGGGCTGCTCCAGCCAGTCCAGACGGGGATCAGCCGCCAGAACTCCAGCCCATCGATCCGCTTCAGATCGCTCCCAACCGCCGTTCGCATCCAGACGCAGATGCGCTGAGCAGGGCAACCGCTCGAGAAGCTCGGCAAGCAAGGACCACTCAAGATCAGGGTCCGTGGCGGCCACCTTCCACTTGAAGGTGATGGGTTCGTCCAAAGGATGGGCTGCCAGCAACTGCTCGAGGATGGGCAGCATGGCCTTCCCTGCTGGCAACAGACAGGCCGACCGCGGAGCAGGAAGCCAGGACTGGACCAGTCCATCAAGCTCCGCCAGCGAGGCACCCAACGCAAAGGCAACTGCCGCCGGCAGCATCGGCAGCAGGGCCTCCAGCTGGTCTCTGGTGCAGGTCGCATCCGCAGCGTTCTGCCATCGCGAAAGGGCCCGCTCACAGGCGAGTCGTTCGGTTGCATCCAACGGAGCCACTTCCCCCCAGCCAACGCGCCCGGAGTCCGCACAGGTCAAACGCAGCAACCAACCCGTCCGCTGCTGCCAAACGCCCGCAGCGGTCCGCAGCGGACGAGACAGGGAATGGACATAGGAGCGCACCGCCAGCTGCAGGGTCATGGACTCAGCCTGACTGCAGAACGGGGGAGCCGAACCACGGGCCCAGGCTCAGACCGATACTCAAACCAAGGCCATTCAGCGCCTGAAATCGCAACGCCAGAAACTTGCTGCCAGTGATGCGTTCAGGCTGGTGATGGTGTGAGCGGAGCAGTCGGATCAACGCTGAAGCCGCCGGAAGCCCGAGACCTCCCAGCAGTGCTGTGAGCGGCCAGTCGCCATGCAGAACTGGGGCCCACTCCAGAGCAAGGGTGCCTGCGACAAACCAGGGAACAAGCGATGCCGCCCGCGCAGTCCCCAGCCTCACAACTGGGGAGCGCTTGCCATGGGCCTCATCCTCCTCGACCTGATGGAAATGCGAACAGAACAGCACCAGCGTGGTGGCCAGAGCCGGACCGGAGCCGAGAAGCAGAGCAGCATCCCAGGGCACCACATCCGTTGCAGGGGAGATGACCAGTAAGGCAGCAGCCGTGGCGAAAGGGCCAAAAGCGAGCCAGCAGAGTGGTTCCCCCAGGCCCTGATAACCGAGTCGGAATGGCGGCCCCTGATACAGATAGCCCAGACCGCAGCTCACCAGCGCCAGCATCAGAACGGCAAGACTGCTCTTGAGTGCAATCAACAGCATCAGCAGCAATCCCCCAAGCAGAGCCAGCATGGCCAGCTGCTTCACAGGGCGAGACCGTCCGAGCAGCGCCACCACCGAATGCGGTTTGCCCCGTTCATCCACACCGGTTTCGGCATCGAAGAGGTCATTGCTGAGGTTCTCCCAGATCAGCAACAGCACCGCCGCCAGCAGAAAACCAAGACCCTGACCCCAGCGCACAGGCAGCCCAGCGCCCAGCCGGAATCCGGTGGCAAGCAGCACAGGCATCACCGCAACGGAATACATCGGCCACTTGATCGCGGCCTTCCAGAGGCGCCGGCGATCCCCGTCTCGGGAGTGAAGGGTTACAACAGCCTGATGATCTGGCATGGACTGGACTCGTAGAGCCCTCTTCGGGACTCATACATTTGAGCAGTAACCCTTTCTTCTGCCGTCCCGATGTCGGCCCTGCCCCACGACAGCTCAGCTGCTGTGAACTTCAGCGATCTGCTGGAGCAGGCGCTGCACGTGTGGGATCAACGCCAGGTGGACGATGGAGTCTTCGCGTTGGCGTTGCCACTGCAGGGCCTTGATCCACTGCTGCAGCTGTCGGATCTCGAGGACGCAGACCCCTTCCGTTTCCTCTGGGATGGGGCACCGGGTCTCAGCTTTGCAGCGGCCGGTCGCTGCCATCACCTGGAGCTCTCAGGTCCGAAACGCTTTGAACTGGCTCAGCGTTTCAGTGACATCACGCTTGGACGCATCCTTGACGGCTCACCCGAAGCCCCGGCTCAGGCACGCTCTCGCATCCTTCTGGCCTTCTCTTTTTTCGAGAGCACCGGTGAACTGCAGCCCAAGGGCAGTATGCCCTCGGTCCAGGCGGTACTGCCTCGGTGGCAACTCAGCCGCCATGGCCGCCAGGGTTGGCTGCGCCTGCACGGCATCGCTCAACAGACCAGTGATGTGCGCGCGCTGACCGAGTCGCTCTGGCTGATGGCGGAAAAGCTGCAGTCATGGCGCAGCTGGCCAGGGCAGGCATCAGGCACCGTGAGTGGCCGCATCACCCCGGGTGACTGGGAGCGGCGCTACACCACGGCGCTCGAGCGCGGTCTGGAGTTGGTGAATAGTGGCGAACTGCACAAGCTGGTGCTGGCGGTGCGCCAGTCGGTCAGCCTGACCTGCCCTCTTGACCCGTTGCTGTTGCTGAAACGCCTGCGCTACCAACAGGCGGGCAGCTGTCGATTCCTCTGGCAGCGAAACCAGCAGGACAGCTTCTTCGGCGCTTCACCTGAGCGCCTGCTGAGCTTGCGCAACGGGCAACTGCGCTGCGATGCACTCGCAGGCACAGCCGGTCGCCATGACCATGCCACCTCCCTGCTCAACTCTGACAAGGACCGGCGCGAACACGAGCTGGTGGTCAAGGCGATCACCGAACATCTCAGCGCCCGGGGATTGCAGCCACGTCGGCCGCGCAGCCCTCAACTGGCCCGACATGGCCAATTGATCCATTTGCACACCCCCATCACAACTCCGGCGCCAGGACAATCACCACTTGCCCTGGCTGGAGTGCTCCATCCCACACCAGCTGTGGCCGGGCTGCCGAGGCGCGAGGCCATGGGCTGGTTGCGCAGCCTGGAGCCGTTCGATCGCGATGGTTATGCCGCGCCGATCGGCTGGATCGACAGTGCCGGGGATGCGGAACTGCGCGTTGCCATCCGCTGCGGCCATGCCCGCGGCACCCAGCTCGACCTCACGGCCGGAGCTGGACTTGTCCGCGGATCGGTGGCCGAACGCGAGCTCCAGGAAGTTGGGCTGAAGCTCACCGTTCTGGCGGATCAGCTGGATCTGGTGTCAGGAGGGAGGTAAGGAGCGAAGTCTCCACTCCAGGGAAGACTGCTCAAGAGTCGTGCCGAACGGTTCCGCCCGACCACCGACATGCTCCTTGAGGAAAGCTTCCACCAGCGCATACATCGCCAGAGCGTTGCGTGGATTCGCCAGGCCATGTCCTTCGTCAGGGAACACAACGAAGTCAATCGGCAGCTGTCGCGCCTCCATGGCAGCCGCAATGGCTTCACTTTCGCTGAGCTTCACGCGGGGGTCATTGGCTCCATGACCCAGCAGCAGCGGACGCTGGATCTGGTCCACATGATGGATCGGAGAGATCGCATCAAGATCGACCCTCCCGACACCGATCATGCGCTCAAAATGCCTCCTGCCCGATTCCCAGTACGGCGGAATGGATTCCAGGAGGGTGCGCAGGTTGGATGGGCCGACTTCGGCAATGGCGGCGGCGAAGAGATCCGGATCTCGGGTGAGGCCCGAGAGAGCCGCGTATCCGCCGTAGGAAGCTCCCATGATCACCAGACGATCTGGATCAGCGATGCCTTCATCAACCGCCCAGCGAACGGCATCCACCAGGTCATCCTGCATTCGGCCATACCACTCGCCTTCACCGGCCAGAAGATGGGCCTTGCCGAAGCCGGTCGATCCCCTGTAGTTGACGCTGAGCACGTGATAGCCGCGATTCGCCAACAGCTGATGGAGAGGATTGAATCCCCAGAAATCCCTGGCCTGAGGACCGCCATGAACCAGCAACACCAATGGTTGCGGCCCTGAGGCCGCATTGATGGTTGTTTTGGTCAGGTAAGCAGGCAGTCGACGTCCATCCCGGGCCTTGAGATCAAGACTTTCCATGGGCGCCAGGTCATAGGCGTCCAGGCGAGGCTGCACGGAAAAAAGCTTGCGGATCTCATCCTGCTCCCGATCCCACAGCCAGTACTGCGGGCCCTGCTGATCGGAGCCGATGGCGATCAACCAGCGACGATTGTCCAGATCCCGATCGACCACACTGAAGTCGTTGGATCCGGCCAGTTGCTCGAGCCTGTCGACATCCTGTTGAACAGAAGCGTCCAACACCACCCGACGGGAGCGCAAATCAACCTCCTTCAGCACGGTGGGAACCCCGGTGTCGAGATCACTGAGGTCGACACCGAATGCACCGGCAGACGAGCGATGCAGCACCTCTGGAGTGCAGTCAGTGCCACAGGACTGCAGATGCTCCCGGCTCCAGCGCACCAGCCTGGGTAGGTCTTCTCCCGTGCTGAGCTGCCCATAGAGCCAGCGGCCATCGCGGGTAAACCCACTGGGCCCTGAACTGATGGTGTCTTCAAAACCGAACTGCAGAAACGGGCGCCAGCTGGACTCACCTGGCAGTCGCAGCTCAACGCCCAGACCTCCGTCGGGAAGCACCTGAGAACGGAGGACCGGGTGCCATGCACCGTTCAGCCACTCGACGCTCACCCGGCGGCCGTCATCCGTCGAGCGATAAAGCAAACGCTTCTCACCGCTGTCGACATCGATCACATAGAGATCGTGGTAGCGGGGATCACGGTCGTTGAGTCCCACAACGAGCTCTGAAGGGACTTCGCGGTCAGCCCCGACCAGGTAGGCCTTCACTTGATTGCCGGGCGTCAGATCACGTTTCTCCCCAGTGGCGGGATCGATCCTCACCAGCACGGTGTTCTCATCACCATCACCATCCCGTGATGAGATCAGATAGCGACCATCAGCTGTCCAGAACGCAGACCTCTGGGGGCGGTCCCGCTGACGGGTGAGCACGCGTGCGGGAGCGCCCCCATCCAGCTCCTGAACCCAGAGATTGAGCACACCCTGATCCGGAGCCAGATAGGAAATCCGCCGCCCATCGGGACTGAGGGAAACACTGATGATTTCGGGATTGCCAAACAACACCTCACGGGGAATGAGCGGTGGTGGCGAGCCGGCCTCAACCGGACGACCCAAGATCGTCAGGCTTCCCGCCAGACCCACAAGAAGAGCAGCCCCCCAGCGCAATCCCTTGATCAGCACAACCTGCCCTGGCAATCGGATCACAATTGTGATCGGTCAGAGAAGGTCTCGCAGGCGAGCGATCACTTGATCCGCAAGGGGCTGATTCATCAGCCTTTCCACCTCACGAATGCCGGTGGGACTGGTGACGTTGATCTCGCTGAGCATGCCACCGATCACATCGATGCCAACAAAAAACAGTCCTTCAGCCCTCAGAGCCGGTGCCAGGGCTGCGCAGATCTGTCGTTCCCGCTCACTGAGTTCGGTGGCTTCAGCCTGACCACCCACCGCAAGGTTGCTGCGGAATTCGCCGGCGGCTGGCCGCCGGTTGATGGCACCAAGTGGCTCACCATCCACCAACAGGATGCGCTTATCACCCTCACTCACGGAGGGGAGAAAACACTGAGCCATCACTGGCATGCGTTCCTGCTCTGTGACCAATTCCAGAAGCGCTTTGAGACCGGGGGCCTGAGCAGACACACGTATCACCCCCAAGCCGGCACGACCTCCCAGCGGCTTGAGCACGATGTCGCTGTGCGCCTGCGCAAAAGACTTCAGCTCACTCACCCGCCCCGAGACCAGGGTGGGTGCCATCCATCGACTGAACCGCAGAGCTCCAAGCTTTTCATTCCAGGTGCGCAGCGAGTCGGGGCGGTTGAGCACACGCACACCCGCCCGTTCAGCAACGTCGAGCAAATGGGTGGCATACAGATAAGCCTCATCAACGGGGGGGTCCTTGCGCATCCAGATCACCTGGAATGTCGCCAATGGAAGCCGTTCGCGCTCTCCGGCGGAGATCCAGGGCTCAGGCTGAACCGGCATGGCCATGGCCAGAGGTTCATCGCCGAGTGCGATCAGGTCTGCAGGTGTGCAGGCCCAGACCTCCAGGGAGGATCTGGCCGCTGCCTGCATCAGCGCAGCGGTGGAATCCTTGGCCGGATTGATCCGATCCAGCGGATCGAGCACGAACAGGTGACGCATGAGCAGCGGTCGTGTCAGAGAACTCAGGAGAGCAGCGTGTCGAGTTCCCCGGCCCGCTCGAGCGCGTGCAGATCGTCACATCCACCGATGTGTCGGTCGTCGATGAAGATCTGAGGAACGCTGCGGCGGCCATCGCCTCGGGCCGCCATGGCATCGCGAGCCGGCTCATCACCATCAATGGAAAACTCGGAGTAGGAGACGCCCTTGCGATCCAACAGCTGTTTGGCTCTGATGCAGAAAGGGCACGTCTGCCAGGTGTAAATCTCGACGCTCGGCATGGAGCCCTCATGACGGGACATCGATCTTATGCAGGCGCTCAGCCTGCAAACGGCGGGTGACCTGAGCATCCCGAACGGGAAGAACCGAGATTCCGCACTGATAAGGTCGCGAAATCCGTTCAACGCACACCGTTGCTCGACCTCACCGACTTCAAGCGCGACCTCTCCGAGCTCACTGATCGCCTGGGCAATGCCCAGGACTGTCTTTGACGTTCCTGCACTGAACGCCAGACAGCAGGACCTCGAACAACT
>MDTA01010264.1_pt1 | contig 10977 bp, 9 predicted proteins | sample 811151 | NCBI WGS metagenome assembly MDTA01 (sample SAMN05326648, study PRJNA326480) | marine metagenome | isolation source: seawater | place: Indian Ocean: South | collected 2010 | reverse complement strand
TTTTATAGTTTTTCTGTTCAACCAACCGTCCAACACACAATATCCTATTTTTATATCTGTTATTTAAAGGTGTTGTGTCTTTAATTTCTGTCCAATTATGAGTAATTTTCAATTCAGAAGAAAAATTTTTAAATTCTTTGTGTAAAAAATTAAAATCACTCTGACTTGTTACCGTATATATATGACTTCTATTTAAAGCAATCTTGGTTAAGTATCTATAAAAATATATAATGAAGACACTTTTTTTGTCATGAAGAGCAAATTGATAAGTGTCATAGCCTGTTCTTACTTGTAATTTAACTTTTAAAAATTGGTTTAAAATTATTGGAATCCATGAACCATTTAATTGATTTTGTTTAATAAAATCAATATCACTTATGTATTTTTTTAATCGTAAAGCTATTAAAAATGAATATATAAAACGAATAAATTTATTTTCAAATTTTCTAAAATATGAATAAATTGGAAAAACTTCAATACCCGAAAACGACTTAACTAGATTAAAATCTTCCTCACCCCCATATGAAATAATTAAATATTTAAATCTATTTTGAATGGCTATATCTTGATAAATTTTAAGCTCCCTCTCAAGGGTCCCTGAATCAAGCCAAGTTTTTAAAGAATAATCGTAGGTCATAAAGTAAGCTATCTTCATGAAATTTTCTTCAATCTTCTTAATAAATTTGAATACCTTTTTTTTATTTTCATAAATTTTATTTTAAAAAAATACTTAAAGGAAAAATACAATTTTTCTATAAAATTAAATTTAATTATGTATTCGATATCTTCATTTTTTTGAGAGACATTATTAAATACAAGCGCTCTCCAGTAATTGATATCAATTTTGTTTAAGTCAATATTTTTGTGTTTGAGTCTTTGCATAAATTGTTCTAAAAGATCTAAACTCACACTATTCAGGTCGTCAACAAACAAAATTGGTAAATCTTCAAATCCCTTAAAACAATTATGTTTTTGAACCACTGGAATTGACCCAAGATATAGTGATTCCCATATCCTGTGTGTGTCAGGGCCGTTTCCTGGAGGGCATAATATAAATGAACTATTCTTAATCATTTCGATATATGAATTTTTTGATAAATTAGTTTTGTAATTACACCAGCTTTTAGACTTGTAATTTTCAACAAGTTGATTACGAATATCAAAATTAGTATTTACATTAAAGTTGATCAACATGGATATATCTTCCTTAATAAATGAACTCTTATCAAGACTATCTAAATCTTCTAAATTAATATTTTTTTTGGAAAAGCTATTGCCTAATCCAAGTGGAATATTAGTTAAGTTTTCAAAATCAACCTCACTATTTATTGCAAACCATTTAGAAATTGATTCGGGTTTTCTGAGTAATAATTTTTTATTGATGCTTTTATCAGACTGGGAGGTAATAAGTATCAAATTATTTAAAGAACTATTTTTCTTTATCAAGCTGAAAAACTCATCAACGTAATCTGTATGGCAAAAAATAACACTATTACTTTTAATTCTTAACTCATTCTTTTTGTATATGAGTGAAAAATGTTCTTTTTTATCAGATACGTATACAATATCACAATCATTTTGATCTAAATTATTAAAATCATTCTGATCTATATTTTCGGCAAATATATAAGTTGCAAAATCCCTAAATCTACTACTAGTAATAAAACTGCTGTTTCCAAGTTGATTATTCAATCTCTAAATCCAATTTTTTTAGATCTACTTGATTTATATTTTCAAATTTAAATAATTTTACATGGCTAGGATTTGTTTGACTCGATATTTCATCAACTAAAATAAAAATTATTTTATTTATTTTAAAAACATCATCTTTTAATACATTATCAATTTCAGCAATGTCATAAATAACCACATATATTTTTTTATCTTTTAAAAGTTTTTTAATTTTTCTTGATATTTTTTTATAATCTAATAAAACAATGCTTTTAGCTTTCTCAATAGAATTTGTAATAATTGATGGATTGTTTTTTATAATTGCATTTGCGTAATTTTCATTTTTAGTATCTAGCTTATTAACTTGTATGTAGAACTTACTAAATGTTTGGCCAATTTTTATTCCATAAATTTTATAATATTTTGAACATGTATTTTGTATTTTGTTTATGTAAATTAATAATGTCAAAACTGCTTGGTCTTGTCTGTGATTAAATCGATTGCTATTTTTAGGTGCAATACACTCTTCAATCTGAGAGTATTTTGACCACTGACTGACTAGGTTTAACGATGAGTTAGATTTGTCAGATCCAACAATACCTGACATAAAGTTTCTCTTAGAATATAAATTTTTAGGAAAATTGAAATAATTCAAAGTATCTTTATGAGTCCAATCAGATATATTATTGCTTGAGTAAGTTGCGAAGAATCCATATGCACTAATCAACAACTTAATAAGTAAAGGGTTTTTAGTAAGAACACAAGCTGCATCAAGCCAAAGGACACTTGATTCTGAATTAGTTAATTCAGTTTTGAAAATAATTCCTTTCCACCCATATTCACCAAGCTTTTCATGATTATCTCTTCTTTCAGATATAAATTTTGGATATTCTTCAAAATTAAACTTTTTTACTGTAACGTTGGCAAATTCTAGAAGAGTCTTTTGTTGGGTCTCATTTAAACCAAGATCATAAAAGACAACTTTTTGTTTTGAATCAAATTTATTAATACTGCGTAGGAGATTCATAGATCTTTTAAAATAATTTTCATCTGATGCTGTCACATAAACAATTGACTTATCAAAGAACATTTCTCTTTTAACAAACAAGATAATACATCCAAAAATAATAAGGCAAATATCAAAAAATACGTAATATGAATTTTTAGTTAAATCCAACAGTTTTAATGAAATATTTTTTAGCAACTTAATTTAATTGTAGTCTTCGTAGAGTTTCTCTTCTTTTATAGCTGAACCAAGGAAGGTGTTAATTTCATTTTTAATTTCGAATCTCTTATCATTTTCAATATATACACTTCTTGCCAAAAGGATAAAATCTTTATCGAATTGTTTTTTTCTTTCTAGTACCCTTATTTGGTCTTCAATTTCCCAAAGTTTTTGATTTACCTCCAGAAGCTTTTTGAGAAAATTATCCAGCTTGTTTGCATTGTTGATCTCATTGTAAATATCAGTAAGCATATCCAATTCTCTATTAATATTTTCTTTTTTATTTTGATCAATTACATTTTTTTTCTTTATTTTTAAAATAGTTATTTTATCTACTAATTCACCAGCAGAAACGGGAATTTTAATTTTCACACAACCTCTTTTTATCTTTATCGTGATTATAAGCTTCTAATACTCAATAACATTCCAATTTTTTAGTAATTTTAAATTTGCTCCTTCAGTAAAATTATTTTTTAGATTATGAAAATAAAGATTATTAGTTGTCACACTTCTGTCAACTAAGTGGAGGAAGCTGCTATCAATACAATGTATTTCTTCTGCAAGTTCAATTAATTTAGAGTAATAAAAAATATTATTAAATAAATCCATATTCTTTTTTATAAAAATTTTATCTATCTTTTTTTCTATTTTTATATATGCATTCCCTTGAGAACTTTCTGAATGAATTAAGGCAAATTTACCTTTAACCTCAAAATTTTCAATGAGGTGTTGATATAAATCATCCTCTTTTTCTTCGTCTCTTGGAATAGAAAAGTAATCTTTAGATATAGAAAATGGCATGTTTAATTGCTTATAAAATCCAGAATTAAATGGTTTTTTTCGTTTTTCAAAACCAATTTTTAAGATTTTTAAATCGTTTTCTAGTGAGTAATTCAAGACATCTTCTTCCTCATTTAAAACTTCAAATAAATGAACTTTATTATTTTCTTTATACAAATATGAAACGTTATCAAAGTTTACTTTTTTCACAGGTAAAAATATTTTTTTAAAATCTAAAGACAAGTAATTCACTAGGCCATTACAAATCAAATGATCCCCAAGTCCAAGATGATGATAAACAACTAATTCACTATCACTAATTTTTCTTAAGTTATAAAACACATTTTTTTTCATAAAATTAGTACCTACTTAATTTTTAACTTTAACAATTTAAATTTATCTATATTATTAGTTTATAGAAACATGAGTAATTTAATTAATCTTCCAAATTTTATTTTTACTAATAAAGATTTAAGTAATGCTTCAAAAATAAAAAAACTTACCTTATTAATCAAGGGAATTTTTCTTATTTTTGTATTTAACAAAACAAAAAATAAATTTTTTTGTTTTTTAGTTAATTTAATTTTTAAAAATGCAAAAATTCAATTTGATGGTGAGCACTACTATAAAGAAATCGAAGGGGATAATTTTTATTATCCAAACAAGAGGATTGAAAGAATAATCATCGATCACTACGGATTTCTAAACAAACTATTTGAAACTTATTGCTTAGAAAACATAAGTTTTGAAAAAAATGATACAGTAATTGATTGTGGAGCTAATGTAGGCGAATTATATCTTAAGTTTAAGGTAAATAAGTTAGATATAAATTATATTGCATTTGAACCAGACATCAATGCTTTTAAATGTCTGGAAAAAAATATACCAAAAGTAGATTTATACAACAAGGCACTTGGTAGTAGTAAAAGCATAATGAAACTTTATCAAGACACAGCCGGCGCCAACACTTCTTTAGTAGATTTTGGCTCCAAAAGCAGTTCTGAAATAGAAGTGGTTGACTTAGATTCTTTAGACTTAAAAAACGTAAAATTATTAAAAATTGATGCAGAGGGTTATGAGCATAGTGTACTTGAAGGTGCTAAAAGCACTTTGAAAACTACAAAATATGTTTCAGTTGACTATGGAAATGAAAAGGGGATTGATGAAGAATCTACAATGGTAGAAGTCTTGAATTTTTTATATGAAAATAATTTTGAGTTAATAGCAGATAGTCAATATAGAAAAGTAGGATTATTTAAGAATAGAGCAATTTAGCATGAATAAATCCACGTTCATATTTAATTCTGGAAGAAAGAAATATTTATATGATGAAGACAAAGCTAAAGATCATTTTTACGCAGTAACATTTTTTATCAAAGAAGAAAAATATGTGGAGATTATTGAATTTGAAGAAGAACAAAAATCAATTTTTTCTAAACTTCTACATCTTTATGACAAAGTTTTAAACAAATTATTTAGCGTACCTTCGTACACTCATAAATTAGTATCATTTAAAAATTTAAAAATATTAATGAAATCAAAAAAAATTTACTTAGTTAATGAGTCTGTAGGTTTTTCTTCTTTGCCAATGCTAATTTGTATAAAGCTTTTAACTAAAAATAAAGTTAACTTATTTGTAATGGGTTTATATAGTAAAAATATAAATTCAAATTTTTTTCAACTTATTCATAATTTTTTTATAAAGTTTTTAATTTTCATGACTGACAATGTCTTGTTTCTTGGTGAAGGAGAAATGAAGAAAGCTGAGATGTTTCATATCAATAGTAATAAATTAAAATATGTAGGATTTGCTATTGATACTAATTTTTGGAAAAATTCAAATATATTTCCAAAACAGCATAGAGACTATATTTTATTTGTTGGAAATGATCAAAATAGAGATATCAAACTTTTATTAGATATTGCTAAACAAAAGTCAGATTTAAAATTTTTATTTTTAACTAATTTACAATTTGATGAAAAAAAATTACCTGGCAATATAAATTTAATTCGAGGAAGTTGGAAAGATAATGATATAAGTGATAACGATCTTAAGGAAATGTACAAAAAGGCATTAATTACAATCATACCTCTTAAGGATTCTTTTCAGCCTTCTGGACAGAGCGTTTGCCTACAATCTATGTGTGTTGGAACCCCAGTATTAATTTCAAAAACAAAAGGGTTTTGGGATACAAACTTGTTTAAAGATCAAGAAAATATTTATTTTGCTGATAATTCTATAAGTGATTGGTCACAAAAAATTGATAAAATTTTGGTTTATGATCCAGAAGTACAGAAGGTTATAAGAAATTCTCAAAAAATTGTTCTTAGTGAGCTTGATATTCAGAATTATTTCAAAAAGATTAAGTTGCTTACTGATTAAATTTCAAAATTTCAAAGATTGTTGTTTGCATTAGTTATTATTAATTTAATGCAGGATGAAGTAATTATTTCTTTATGTGGGCCGTATCCTAAAGACTTTGTTGATTTAGATATTCCAAGTAACCCTAATTTTGTTTTTGAAAATGATGTTAATTACGAAAGCATCCAATTATTTGACTATGATGGTAATTCAGTTTTTGTTAATTCGTTTATAGAGTGTGCACACTATGTAAATGGTGGATGGGACTTTATTCCAACAGTTTTTAACGAAACAAGAAACCATTATTACATACTTATTTTCTTGATCGTGTCATTATCAATTCAATTTTCACTAAAAAAACTTTTAAAGTTACGTAATTCAAATGATTGATTCAAAAAAAATTTTGAATATAAAATTTATTTTAGTTTTATTATTTTTATTTTTACCTTGGTCTATTTCAGATTATACAGACAATTTAGAACCAGAAAGAGTGACCTCAGATTTATCTTTCTATGAAATAAATACTTGCAAAGTCTCATTAATTGAATTTTTAATAAAAAACAAAAATACTATTTATCAGGATCACTATCACTTCACATTAAATCACTATTCTTCAGTTGGTTGTTTTGGCAAAATCGCAGGAGTAACTCAGCTTAATCATGAATTCTATATTGCTATAGGCACAAACACTATTATAAGTACGCTAGTTCAGGGTTATTTTTTGGCATTTGCCATTTCTTTTTTAAAAAAAAACAAAAAAAATAATACGTTTAACAACTTTAAGCACCAAATTTCATTATTAATTTCCTCATTATTTTCAATTATTTTTTTCTACTCAGAAGTTAGATTCTATGAAAAACAATTTTATTTACTAGATTTTTCAAAGAGTTTTACATACATATTTCTTTTTATTCTTGTGTATTCAATTTTAAAAACCACGGTTGAAGTAATTAATTTTCGGACAGATTCTTTAATTAATTTCATACCTTTTTTATTTTTGTTTATTGGTGCATTCACAGGACTCAATTTAAATATTTTTATTTTGATATTTGTTTATTTTGGAGTTTACAAGATTTTAATTAGTAGATTTTCTTCCTTGAAGATATACGGAGTATTAACAATAACTCTTTTATGGACTATAAATGCTGTTGGTGAAAACTATACATTTAAACCGGACAAAATTAGAGGGTTTACAAGTTCAGCCTTTAACTACAGATCGATTTTTATATGGTCTATTACATTTTTTATTTTTGCTGCTGGATTGCACTATTTTTTCAAATTATCTTTAAAAAAAATAAATTTTGAAAAATTTACTAATAATATGATTTTCGTTTCATTTTCTTTAATCGTTCTTGGTATCATTGGTGCTAATTTTCCACTTATCAATTTTTTAAATTATTTTTATTTTGGTCAAGAAAAAATGGGCACAACCAGTAATAATCCATTTCAGTTTGATGAGTGGGGAGAAAAAATTGCTTGGAGAGGCTTCACTTCAAGTGCAGAGTCTTCCGGAGAATTTTATGGAATTCTAATCATCTTTATTTACTTTTTAATTTTTAATGGAAAAAAAGAAAGTGTGTATTATAAGTTATCATTTGCTTTTCCTTTTCTTGGCCTGTATTTTTCAAATAATAGAACCGTATTTATTTTGTTAGTTCTAGGTCTTTTCTCAATGTTGCTCAAAAAGAAGAAACTAAATACAACAATTACGTTTTTAAGTATTTGCATATTTTTTTATATGCTTGTTGTGTATATAGGTTCTGACAAATTTACTTATGTATATTCTTACCAAAGTGTTTTTATACAATCTAATAACTATTCTGTTGCCAATACAAGCTCAACATTCTTAAATCTTATAAACAGTGAATATAATAAAAATTTAGTATTCACAATATTTTTTAATATTATTTCTTTTATTGGATATATTTTAAATCGTTCAGAGCTTTGGGGTTTATTTATAGCTCGGTACAACCCAAATATATTTGAATACCTATTTGGCAGTGGTCCTCTGCAGTTTGGACAATTGTATTCCGATATTCAAGTTAATCAAACAAGTAGTTTTTTAATGCCTCACTCCTCGGTACTTAGTTATTTATTATTTTTTGGTTTAATAGGAGTAACTTTATTATTCATTTTTCTTATTTTTAAAATTTACAAAAATAAGAATATATTTAACAAGGAAAAATACTTTTTAGTTTTCTTTATAGTATTCAATTTAATAAAAAGTGATTCACTTAATTATTTAAGTTCTTTTGTCTTGTATTCATTTATTATTTTTACGGTATTTAATGTGCGAGATTTATTTTCTAGAAGAAAATAAATTATTATTTTTAGAAATAAGAAATAAAGACGATAAAAGAGTAACAATTAACATTCCAATATTTATTGGCATGAAATATTCAAAAGATTTAAAAGATAGATAGTTATCATAATTTATATTCTGAATCGTTAAATTGATAAAATCACAATCCTCTGATAAGTTTTGTAAGCCATTTAAAAATAATGTATTTATTTCACAAAGTTGTGAATAAGAATTTACGACTAATAAATTTTCAATAAAGTTTGAATTATAAGTTTTAGGAAATCCAAGAATATGCAAATTTACAATCACAAAAAAAACCACAGTAAATAATTTAATGTATTTTTTTGATAACAACTCAGTAAAAATAAATACAAATGATAAAGTAAGAAAAAATCCATAATAGAAAGGTTTAATTGAATCACCAACAAGAGGATCCCAATTTTGTTTTGGAAACCCTAAAACTGATTGGATTAACAATATAGCTATTCCAAACAAGGGAGAGTAAATAAATTTTCTATATTTATTTTTTTTAATAATTAAGTGAACCATATATGTAAAAAAAGCTAATGATAAAAACAATCCTATTGACTCTCTAAAGTAAATGTCTGTAAGCTGCTTTGATTTAATTTTAATTTGAGTATTCCCAATATCTATTTTTGGAAATGATAAGGAATTACTTTGTTCATTTATTAAAACTTCCTTTCTATTTTTAAAGAAAAAAGAAGAATCATTATTCCAGTAGACATCAAAATAGTCACCAAAAGTATCAAGAAGAGTCAAAGCCAGAAAAGAATTTGAATGCTCATATTTAATTGGACTTTTTACTAATTTTGGGAAATCTAAATTGTAAATTATTTTGTAGCTTGCATTATTTCTATAATTTTCTGAATGATTAACTTCTAAAATATTTGAGTTATTGACTTCGTAGTCTTGAAAGGAGATTAACACTAATGGTATTATCAAGGCAAGCAATATTAATCCCAAAGTCTTTATTCGAATCTTAAATAGAAACTTAAAGTAGTGGATGAAAAGAAATAATCCGACCATACCCAAAACAGATCCCTTAGATGTAATACACAGAGAAACAAAAGGTATAGATAAAAATAAATATTTTATATCTTTAGTATTGCTATATTTTTCAAAGCAAAATAATATCCATGGAACAAAAGCAAATATCAATATTTCAGGTTTGAATGTAAGCCGTAAAGCAATTGCTATTGGAAAAAAATTTAAACATGTAAAAGTTAAAAATATAGTTTCTTTTTTAATGTTATAAAATCTTAACAACAAGTAATATCCAAGCAATCCAAAAACATATATATAGAAGTTAACTTGCTGAATACTTTTATTTAGCAAGTAGAAAAAATTATTTTGATTTATATATTCTGTAAAACGAGACAGGCTTAAAGAGTGAATGTAATAAAAAAAAGTTCCATGTTCTCTCCCTGTCTCAGATGTTGTTTGAAAAAAATATTCAAAGTAAACAAAATATTTGTTAAAGTCGGCACTTTGTGTAGAGTCAAAAAATAAAAATAATAATTCTTTGCTGTAAAATAGTGAGATTATGAAAAGTAGATAATAGTAATTTTTTTTAATGCTAATTAACACCATTCATTATAAACAAATAAAAGTTTATTTATTTTTTACAAAAACATTTAATTCTTTATAAGGATCAAAAAAATATTCAATTTTTCTATCTTTTCTTATTGAGGAAGTGTCTATTTGATAATAATTTTTAAAATTTTCTTTACTACAGTCAAAATTTTCATTTATGATCGGGGATCCTTCGTGGATTCTCATAGAATTACATAATATTATATCTGGCTCTTCTTTTAACAAATTATCAATTTGGTTGTTTTCTATATAACCGAATCTATATAGAGGTTTAGTAATATATTCCTCAAAATGGTTTGTTGGGTGGACAATATAAGAGTAGTTTTCTTTATCTAAATAATATAAAATAAGAACGTACTCTAAAGCTAATACAGAATAATTATTGTCAACCTGTCTCTCTTTAATGTTTTCTGCGAGTTGGTATATTGGATAGTTTTCTTGAACATTTCTTAAGTTTGTCAAATTATTAAATGATTGATTAAACGATTTAATAAACACCGAAGAAGAGCTTAAAGAAATAATTAAAAACAATAATACTAAAAAGTTGTTTAGTTTTAATTTTCCCAGTATTAAGACCATGAAATAAACAAAATATATTAAATGGTGAGCATAATTATGACCACCTAAAAAGTAAATCGACAATGAGACAATTATGTGTAAACTCAGTAAGTTTATTTCATGGCTAATATTTTTTTCTTTATAACTTTCTAAAACTCTTTGTAATTGAAAATAAACCACAGTAATTATTGAAAAATATGTAAATTTATTGAAATGGAAATATTCCCTAAACCAAATTCTTAACTCATTTAACGAACTAGCACTTCCAACTTCAGAATAGCCAAATGGAACATAATAATAGTTTATTAATAAAAGATCATAATACCCATTTATGTAATATATAAAATGAACAAAAAGTTGAGGAATAAAAAAACCTATTAATGTTTTAGTTATATCGTTGATTTTAAATTTTGAATTTCTTAAATATAAAAATATATATGGAATTAAAAAAATAGCTCCACTTTG
>MDTA01192203.1_pt1 | contig 10978 bp, 10 predicted proteins | sample 811151 | NCBI WGS metagenome assembly MDTA01 (sample SAMN05326648, study PRJNA326480) | marine metagenome | isolation source: seawater | place: Indian Ocean: South | collected 2010 | reverse complement strand
TTTGAATATCACTTTTAATGAAGTCTGGTGACTCATCCACTAGATACTCATGAGAGTGACTGTGATTTCCAATTTCAACAAGGTCTGATTTATGAAGTTCAATTATTTGTTCCCAATTCATATAATTATAGGCACCAACTTCCCGGGTATTGACAAACAAAATAAAAGGTATTTTTTTTCTTTTAAGAATGGGCCAAGCATTTTTATAAAATGATAAAAGACCATCATCCACAGTAAATAAAATCTTTCTCTGTTTCTTATTTTTACGAAGAGATTCCTCAAAATTTAGTGGATGTATAAATTTCATTCCCTGATTTTGTATAATTTCGAGCTGTTCTTCAAAAATATCTAATTGAATGTTAGTCGATGGATATTTGCTTTCATTAAATCTATGATACATTATAGATATGAGGCCAAAATCTTCAAAAGAAACGTTTGAATTAGCTGATAATTTAAAGTGATTAAAATCGAAATTTAACATAACAATTATAATGATTAAAAATTTTTTAATTATCAGCTGCATTGGGAAGGATGATAAATTAGGATTAGGAATAAATAAAGAATTTTTTATCCATTATTTTAAAAGGATAAAAAATAACAACGAAATTCTTGTGTCAGAAATATTCAAACTTCTTAAAAAACATGAAGTTAATGTAGATGAGAAATTCAGTATAATTATTAATCAAGGTCCGGGTAGTTTTTCTAGTATCAGAACATCACTAGCGGTGGCGAAAGGGCTTGAAATATCAAAAAAAGTTAAATTATTTGGCTTTAAAAACGATGATTTAAAGATATTTGACCAAAAAAATGTTGAAAAACTTGTAAAAAATAATTTAATTGAAAAAAATTTGATTAAGCCCATTTATTTAAGTTAAATTAGATTATGAGTATTATTGAGGAAAAGTGTAAGCAAAAGGGCGTTAGGTTAACAGACCAAAGAAAAATTATAGCAAAGGTTCTCTCAGAGTCCAAAGAAGTATATGGTTCAAAAGATCATCCAGATGTGGACGAACTGCATAAAAGAGTTTCATCTTTAGATGATAAAATAAGTATTGCAACTGTTTACCGAACTGTGAAACTTTTTGAAGAAGCAGGGATACTGGTTAAACATGACTTCAAAGCTGGAAAAGCACGATACGAAATTAACGATGATCATAATCATTTGATCGATATTAATAGTGGCGAGATAGTAGAATTTGTTGATAAAGATATTGAGGAGCTGCAAAAGAAAATTGCAAAAAAATTAGGTTATAATTTAGTAGATCATAAGCTTGAACTTTACGGTTCAAAAATAAAAAAATAATTTGACAAAAAAAATATACATAAAAACATTTGGCTGTCAGATGAATGAATACGATAGTAATCGCATTTTAGATCTTGTAAAAAAAATAGATTATCAAAGCACAGAAATAGTGGAAGAAACAGATTGCTACGTATTGAATACTTGTCATATTAGAGAAAAGGCCACTGATAAAGTCTATCATGATATAGGTCGAATTAAAAAAAAATTTAGAAATAAAAAAAAACCAATCGTAATTATTGCTGGGTGCGTAGCACAAGCAGAGGGAGATATTTTATTAAAAAAAGAAAAATATATTGATGCTCTTATTGGTCCTCAATCATATCATAAATTTAATGAAATTTTACTCGGTATAGAAAAAAATATTGAAAAAATAAATTTTACTGAATTTGAAGTTATTGAAAAATTTGATACTTTAAATGATTTAAAAACTTTAGATAGTAAAGTATCATCATTTTTAACTATTCAAGAGGGTTGTGATAAGTTTTGTAAATTTTGTGTCGTTCCTTACACCAGAGGCGCAGAGTTTTCAAGATCAACAGAAGAAATTATAAAGGAGTGTAATGAATTAGTTTCAAACGGTGCACGCGAGATTACTTTGCTAGGACAAAATGTCAATGCTTATTCACATCAAAATGAAAAACTTTCGGATTTAATAAAAAAAATTTCAAATATAAAAGATCTAAAAAGGATTAGGTATACTACTTCTCACCCTATTGATTTTACAAATGATTTGATAAATATTTATAAAAATCAAAAAAAATTAATGCCATTAATTCATCTTCCTGTTCAAAGTGGATCTAATAGAGTCTTAAAAAATATGAACAGAAAACATACGAGGGAAGATTATCTGAATATCGTTAACAAATTAAAAAAAATTAATTCTTCTATAAAGTTTTCAAGTGATTTTATTATCGGATATCCTGGGGAAACTGATAAAGATTTTAATGATACCTTAGAATTAGTTAAAGAGGTAAAATTTATAAATTCTTTCTCTTTCATTTTCAGTCCTAGACCCGGAACACCTGCTGCCAAAATGAAACAAGTTAAACATGAAGTAGCCAAAGAAAGATTAATGAAATTTCAAAAATTATCTAATGAGATCAAAATTAATTTTAGAAAAAATCTTTTTAACAAAAAAACTTTAGTTTTATTTGAAAATAAAACAAAAAATAAAAATGAATTTTTTGGAAGAGATGAATATTTAAACTCGGTAATTGTTAAAAGCAAGCAAGATTTAAATGGAAAAATTAAATTAGTAAAAATTATTAGTGGTAATCAGAACACTCTTTTTGGTGAAATAAAAAATGAAATAAATTATAACAGTTTTGAAGAAAAAAAATGTCAAAGATTAGTAAGTTAGATCAGAACTTAATCATAAAAAAAATAGACAATGAGACTGTCAATGTACTAATAACAAATAATGAAATGTTAATGTCCATTGTTGGCCAATTTGATCAAAATTTAAAAGAGCTTTCAAAATTAACTGATACAAATATTTTTTTTAGAGGTAATTCAATAACTTGCAAAGGAAAAAGTGAAGATATTAATGTATTTTGCGAAGCTATTAAATTTTTAATTAATAAGTATTTTTTAACTAAAGTTGTCGAAAAAGAAGATATAATGCTATCAGTGAAAAAAAATATTGAGTTTGAAAAGTCTAACGTTAAAACTTTTAAACAATTAATAAAAACACCAAAAAAATCGGTCATAGCTAGGTCAGAAAAACAATCAGAGTATATAAAAGCTTTGAAAGAAAATGATATTACAATGTCTTTAGGTCCAGCAGGAACAGGGAAAAGTTTTTTGGCAGTTTCAGTGGCTGTAACTTTACTAATGGAGAAAAAAATTGAGAGAGTAATATTATCTAGACCAGCGGTTGAAGCGGGAGAGAAACTTGGTTTTTTACCGGGAGATATGAAAGAAAAAGTAGATCCTTATTTAAGACCTTTATACGATGCATTGTATGAGCTTTTTGGTGCTGAGAAAATTGATAAAAAGATAGAGGCAGGGGAAATTGAGATTGCACCTCTTGCTTTTATGAGAGGAAGGACTTTAAAAAATTGTTTTGCCATATTAGATGAGGCTCAGAATGCAACAGAGACACAAATAAAGATGTTTTTAACAAGAATAGGAGAAAATTCAAAACTTGCTGTAAACGGCGATCCCTCACAAATAGATTTGATAAATAAATCGCAATCAGGTCTCATAAAATCAAGAGACATTTTAAAAAGTTTAAAAGAAATTAAAATAATCGAATTTGACCATACAGATGTTGTCAGACATCCATTGGTTTCAAAAATTATTAGGGCTTATCAAAAAAAAAGCACTGATGATAAAAATTAATGTAATTTCCAATAATCTAGCTTGGAAGAATTATATTAAAAATCCTCATAATTATATTGAAAAAAAAATTAAAAAATTAAATTTAAAAAACAAAATTTTCAAAAATAAAATAATTTTTTGCACACTATTATTATCAGGTGATAGAGAAATTCAAAAACTTAACAAAAAGTTTCGAAATAAAAATAAAGTTACAGATGTTTTATCATTTCCATTTCACACCAAAAAGGAATTGAAAAAAAAACTGAAAATTGATAAAGAAATTTATCTTGGTGATATAATTGTAAATTTAAACAAGATAAAGTGTAAAAATAATTCTTCTGAATTTAAGTTAGAATTCAATAAACTTTGGTTACATGGATTAATACATCTTTTTGGTTATGATCATAAAAAAAGAAAAGACTTTGAAAATATGTTAAAAATTGAGACCAGATTTCTATCCTATCTTAATTAAATGTTGGAAAAGTATCTTAATAATCATTTTTTAATTTTATATTTATCACCTTTAATTCTTGGCTTGTTAACCGTTTTCTCTTTTGAGCCTTTTAATATTACTTTGATAAATTTTATCATTTTACCAATATTTTTTTATTTACTTGTATATATAAAAAAAAAATCAAAAAGTATTTACAGAAAAAAACCTTTCAAAAAAAATTTATTCATTTTTGGTACCGCATTCGGTTTCGGATTTTATTTAAGTGGAATACATTGGATAACTAATTCATTAACTTTTGATACAAGTTTTAAAATTTTAATTCCTTTTGCCCTTATCTTGCTTCCACTTTTTTTAAGCTTATTTATTTCTATAGTTACTTTATTAATAGGACCTTTTTTAAATCTAAATTTAATTTCAATTATTCTCCTATCTGGAGGCTTGTCTTTTTCAGATTACATTCGTTCAAAAATACTTACAGGTTTTCCTTGGAATTTGTGGGCATATAGTTTTTCTTCGTCAATAGAAATCATTCAAATTTTAAATAAAATTGGATTATTTGCATTTAATTTAATTTCAATAACAATTTTTATGTTGCCAGCAATTTTACTTGTTAAAACTGAAACATTTAAAAAATTAATTTCTATGACTTTTATGATAATCATTATTTTCTTTTTTTATATTTATGGTAATTACTCGATTAATCAGAACCAACTATTTCTAAATTCTGTTAAAGATAATTTCTATATAAAAGTTATCTCACCAAATTTTAAATTGGAGTATGGACTTAGTAATAAAGAAATTGAAAGCAGATTATTAAAATTAGTTAAAATCAGTGATCCTGATAATTTAATTAAAACAATTTTTGTTTGGCCTGAAGGAGTTTTTAGCGGATATAGTTATAATGAAATTTTGCAATTTAAAAAATTGTTAAAAAAAAATTTTAATAAAAATCATATTATATTATTTGGGATCAACAGATTAGATCTAGAAAAAAATAAATTTTATAATAGTTTAATTGCTGTAAATAATAATTTTGAAATCATTGAACAGTATAATAAACAAAAACTTGTACCTTTTGGTGAATTTATACCTTTTGAGAAAATTTTAGGAAAATTAGGCCTGAAAAAAATTACAGAGGGACATGGCTCATTCTTAAAAGGCCGTGAACAAAAGAATTTGGTAATTGAAGAATTAAATATCTTACCGTTAGTCTGTTATGAAATTATTTTTACGGAGTTTGTCCAAAGTTCCAACAAAGATACAAATTTGATTGTTAATATCTCAGAAGACGGTTGGTTTGGAAATTCAATTGGGCCTTATCAACATTTTTCCAAAGCAATTTTTAGAGCCATAGAACAAAATACATTTTTAATAAGATCAGCAAATAGTGGAATTAGTGCAATAATTAACAAAAAAGGCCAGGTAGTAAAAAAGCTCGATAAAACTGAAGTGGGTAATATTGAATTGCAAGTTCCATTGATAAAAAGTGAAAATAAAAATAAAAATGATTTGATATTTTTTATACTTTTAATTACATATATTTTTATCTTTAATATTTACAAAAAAAATAATGGCAGATAATAATTATTTATTCACCAGCGAGTCAGTTTCAGAAGGTCATCCAGATAAAGTTTGTGATAGAATATCAGACATGGTGGTTGACTCTTATTTAACAAGAGATCCAGTGTCTAGGGTCGCATGTGAAACACTTACAACAACTAATAAAGTAGTTTTAGCAGGAGAAACTAGAGGTCCTAAAATTGATAAAGATGAATTAATACAAAAAGTTAGAAACTGTATTCAAGATATTGGCTATGATCAAACTGGATTTAGTTGGAAAACTGCTAACATTGAAACTTTTTTACATGAACAATCTGCTGATATTGCGATGGGAGTCGACTCAAAAGATAATAAGGACGAAGGTGCTGGTGATCAAGGCATAATGTTTGGTTATGCTTGCAAAGAAACTGAGGAATTAATGCCTGCACCAATCCATTTCTCTCACAAAATTTTAAGATTAATGGCTCAGGATAGAAAAAGTGGCAACCTCAAGGGAATTGAACCTGACTCAAAGAGTCAAGTAACAATGTTGTATGAGAAAAATAAACCAGTTAAGGTGACTTCAGTAGTTATTTCTACTCAACACTCAAAAGATTTGAATCAAGAAAAAGTAAGAGAATTAATTATCCCATACATCAAAAAATCGATTCCAGAAAACTATTTAGAAGGTTTAGATCCAAAAGAAATTTATATAAACCCAACTGGGCAATTTATAATCGGTGGACCTGACGGAGATACAGGTTTGACAGGCAGAAAAATAATTGTAGATACTTATGGTGGCGCAGCACCACACGGAGGAGGAGCTTTTTCAGGAAAAGACCCAACTAAAGTTGATAGATCAGCAGCTTACGCTTCAAGATACTTAGCTAAAAATATAGTTTCTGCTGGCGTGTCAGAAAAATGTTTGATTCAACTAGCTTATGCTATAGGAGTGTCAAAACCTCTATCGATTTTTATAAAATTAGCAGAAGGAGATGAGTCTAAGGTTGAAAAAATAAAAAAAATTATCAATAATAATTTCGACTTGTCGCCAAGGGGTATTAGAAAAATGTTGCAACTTAATAATCCAATATATGAGAAAACCTCTGCTTATGGTCACTTTGGAAGAAAACCTACGAATAAGGGTGAATTTTCTTGGGAAAAAACTAATAAAGTAGAATTATTCAAACTGTAATCTTGAAAAAACCATAATTTTCTTTTAAATATTGTTAAATTGTAAAATAATTCAAAATGGGCAGTAGCCCATTTTTTTTTAGGAGCATTAAAAATGTTAAATAGAGGTTTAGATAAACTTGAACTGTTAAGAATTGTTGAAGCTGTAGCTAATGAAAAGTCAATTGATAAAGAGCTAGTTATTGGTTCTATGGAAAGTGCAATTCAAAAAGCAGCTTTAACAAAGTTTGGAAATGATAATAACATTGAGGTTTCAATTGATAGAGAAAATGGAGATATAAAAATTCAAAAAGTCTTAAGTATTGTAGAAAATGTGGAAGATACATCAAGGGAAATAACGTTGGCTGATGCTATAAAATTTAAAAAAGATGAAAACTTAAAAATAGGAGAAAAAATTTACGAAGAACTTCCACAGATTGATTTTGGACGTATAGCAGCACAAAGTGCCAAACAAGTTATCAGCAGCAGAGTTAGAGAAGCAGAAAAAAATAGACAATATGAAGATTTTATTGATAAACAGGGTCAAATACTCAGTGGAATTATCAAAAGATTAGAATATGGAAACGTCATAGTCGATCTTGGCAAAGCAGAGGGCGTAATAAAAAAAGATGAATTAATTCCTAGAGAAATTCTAAAAACTGGTGATAGAGTTAAAGCTTATTGTTATGAGGTAAAAAAAGAACTTAAGGGTCATCAAATATTTTTATCAAGAGCCCATCCCCAATTTTTAGCAAAGCTTTTTTTTCAAGAGGTGCCAGAGATTTATGAAGGCACTATCGAAATAAAATCAGTTGCTAGAGATCCTGGAAGTAGGGCCAAAATATGTGTTCACTCACAAGACTCCTCAATAGATCCTGTAGGAGCATGTGTGGGTATGAGGGGAAGCAGAGTTCAAACCATAGTAAACGAACTTCATGGTGAAAAAATAGATATTATAAAGTGGACCGAGGATCTTCCTACATTAATTTCTGAGTCTTTATCTCCGGCTGAAATCCAAAGAGTATTAATAGATCAAGAAAACAAAAGGATAGATATAATTTTATCAGAAGAAAATTTAAGTAAAGCTATTGGAAGAAGAGGACAAAACGTTCGGTTAGCCTCAAAATTAACTAATTTTGAAATCGACATACTTACTGACAAAGAGGACTCTGAGAGACGTCAAGCTGAATTTAAAGATAGAACTGAAACATTAATAAAAAATTTAGAAGTCGATGAAACATTGGGACAACTATTGGTGTCAGAAGGTTTCACTTCAATAGAGGAAATTGCGCAGTCTTCACCAGAAAATATTTCTAAAATAGATGCAATTGATGAGGATACAGCAAAAGAATTAATAAGCAGGTCAAAAGAAACTTTAGTAAAAGAAAAAGAGGCAGTAGCAGAAAAATTAAAAGAATTGGGTGTTGATGAAAAACTAATTAATCTAAAAGGTATGACTCAAGGTATGTTAGTTATACTTGGTCAAAAAAATATAAAAAAAATAAGCGATTTTGCCGATTTATCTTCAGATGAATTAATTGGTGGCTTTGATGAAATTAAAGGAAAAAAAATTAGGATTGATGGCTATCTAGAAGAATTTTCTCTTTCTAGAAAAGAAGCAGATGATTTAATTATGTCAGCTAGAGAGATAGTTTACAAGTAATGATATGGAAAAGAATAAAAAAAAGACACTTACTATTTCATCAAATTTAAAAAAGAAAATTGACACGAGCTCTATCACGTCAGGCACAAAGAAATCTTTTGCAGTAGAAAAAAAAAACCTTTCAGGCAAAATAAATCTTTTAAAGGGGCAAGCCCTGCATCAAATTTAAATCAAGAAGCAAAAAAGAAAAATTTTGCAAGAAAATTTATTGAACAACAAGCAACAAAAGATTTTATTAAAAAAGAAAATAAACCAGCAGGTAAAAGTAAGCTTAAATTAAAAGGTCCAGTAGATAAAAGAGATTTCAAGTTGACTGTTTCCAGAGCCTTAAATGTAGAGGAAATAGAGATTAAACAGAGAAGTTTGGCATCAGTTAAAAGAGCAAGGTTAAAAGAAAAGAAAATTAAACCAGAAAACGAGGAAAAAAAAGAATTTAAAAAAGTAATTAGAGAAGTAAAAATTCCAGAGCAAATCACGATTCAAGAGTTGTCAAATCGTATGGCCGAAAAGTCAAATGACATAATAAAATTTTTATTTAACATGAAAGTTGTTGCTACAATCAACCACAATATCGATAAAGATACTGCTGAATATATTGTAAAAGAATTTGGGCACAAACCTATAATTGAAGAAAAACTATCTATAGAACAAAGTAATACTGTGGAAAAATTTGTGGGTGATGTTAAAGAAAGACCCCCAGTTGTAACAATCATGGGACACGTAGATCATGGAAAAACATCTCTACTTGACGCTTTGCGTGATTCAAATGTAGTGTCTGGTGAGTACGGTGGAATAACTCAACATATAGGAGCTTACCAGGTAAAAACAAAAGGAGATAAATTAATTACTTTTATAGATACTCCTGGGCATGCAGCTTTTACTGAAATGAGAGCACGGGGGTCAAAAATTACTGATATTGTAATTTTAGTTGTAGCTGCAGACGACGGTATTAAACCTCAGACAGTTGAGGCTATAAAGCACGCCAAAGCAGCTAAAGTTCCAATCATAGTGGCTATAAATAAATGTGATTTACCTGAAAAAAATATTTCTAAAATTAAAAATGAAATGATGCAATATGAATTAATCGCTGAAGATTTGAGTGGAGATACTCTTTTTGTAGAGGTATCTGCTTTGAAAAAAAATAATTTAGAAAAGTTAAAAGAAAGTATTTTACTTCAGTCAGAAATCCTTGATTTAAAAGCATCATATTCAGATAGAGCAAGAGGGGTTGTCATCGAGTCTAAAATTGATAAAGGTAAAGGTCCAGTGTCTACAATATTAATCAGAAATGGAAGATTAAAAAAAGGAGATTTCTTTATTTGCGGTAACACTTGGGGAAAGATAAGAGCAATGATAAATTTTGATGGAAAGCCAGTTAACGAGGCATTGCCTTCAATGCCGGTGGAAATACTAGGAATGAATAACTCTGCTTATGCGGGTGCTGAATTTTTAGTTACAAAAAATGAAGAAGAAGCAAAAGAGATGGCAGAGTTTAAGAAAAATGACACTTCCAAAAGTAAAATATTAGCAAAAGATAAGACAACTTTATTTGATAATGTAAAAAACAAAGATGAACTAAATATAATAATTAAATCTGACGTACAAGGTTCGAACGAGGCATTAAAGATGGCAATAAACAAAATTAAACATCAAGAAGTAGAAGCAAAAATAATTTTGTCTGATATAGGTATGATAAATGAGACAGACGTATCATTAGCTAAAGCCTCTAATGCAATATTAATCGGTTTTAATGTTAAGCCTAACAGAGAAGCCAAAAAATTTGCAGAAGAACAAAAAATAGATATAAAATATTTCAATATAATATATGAAGCACTTGATTATGTTAATAAATCTTTGTCAGGACTTTTGGAACCTGATATAAAAGAAACAGTCCTGGGAAGTGCGGAAATTCAAAAAATATTTAAAGTTTCTAACGCTGGCAAAATTGCTGGATCAAAAGTTATCAGTGGGGAGATTAAAAGTAAATCTAAAGCTAGGATTATAAGAGATGGGGTAGTAGTCTACAGTGGAGAAATTTTATCAATTTTTAGAGAAAAAAATCAAGTAAAAGAAGTTGGTATGGGTTTGGAATGCGGAATAAGCATTAAAGATTTTATAGATTTTAAAGAAAAAGACGTGATAGAATCTTACCTCTCGGAAGAAATAAGCAGGTCAATTTAATGAATGAATACACATCACAAAGAGCTTATAGCCAAAGGCAATTAAGAGTTGGAGAATTAGTTAAACAAAATTTAGGCGAACTTTTTTTAAGAAACGAGGCTAAAATACCTTCTATAAACTCAAAATTAGTTACTGTTACTGAAGTGAGAATGACCCCAGACCTTAAAACAGCGAGGGTTTACGTTATTCCTTTAGGTGGAGTTGATACTAAAGAAACAGTTAAAATCTTGACTGAATACTCTCATCTTGTTAGAAAGGCGCTGTCTAAAAGGCTTGATATTAAGTTTCTTCCTAAGCTCACTTTTATAGAAGATAACTCATTTGAATATGCTGAAAAGATTGA
>MDTA01094264.1_pt1 | contig 10978 bp, 15 predicted proteins | sample 811151 | NCBI WGS metagenome assembly MDTA01 (sample SAMN05326648, study PRJNA326480) | marine metagenome | isolation source: seawater | place: Indian Ocean: South | collected 2010 | reverse complement strand
GACCGCGCTGAACGCCATCCTGCCCCCGTCAGTGAATGCGGTGGAGTTGCTCGATGAGCCTGGGGCCTTTCCTCTTGAGCTGAGTTTGGCCCCACGGCTGCATCATGGATCGCTCCTCTTGGTGGGGGAAGCAGGGCATCGCTGTCATCCGGTGGGAGGGCAGGGACTCAACCTGTGTTGGCGGGATGTGGGTGATCTGCTGGATCTCACCGATGAACTGCGCACCGGGTCGGTGTCACCACAATCGCTCCCCCGTCGTTACTCGCGGCGCCGAAACCTCGATCTGACATCTGTTCTGTTGTCCACGGATCTGCTGATCCGCCTCTTCTCCAACCGACATCCGCTGCTTCTGCCGCTGCGACATGGTGCGCTTCTGCTGCTGGATCGATGCGCGTGGCTCCGCCGCCTGAGCCTCTCAGCCATGTCCGATGGCCCGGGCAGTGTGTTGACCCCCCTGCCACAGTGACGGCAACGGCCTGCAGCTGATGGTCATCAGCAGCGATCCACAACCGGCTGCGTCCCGTGCGTTGATCGCCTTTCTTCAGCAAAAACTTGGCTTGAGCGAGAACGCCATCAATCTCGGCCTTCGTCAGGCCCATCTTGAACAGGCTCCGCTGCCCGTCGTTCTCTGGAGCTTCGGCTTACTCAATCTCAGCCAGTATCAGGAGGTTCTCGATTGGCAACAGCAGCAGGAGTGAGCCTGGCAGTTCAGCCGTAGGTGATCAACGATTCAACCGGGAGATCCTGCGGTAAGCGGTTTCGCCCATTCAGGTCAGCCAGTTCCACCACGAACGCGCAGCCTGTCAGGCGTCCGCCGGCCTGTTCGATCAGCTGAACACTCGCCGCAGCGGTTCCGCCTGTCGCCAGCAGATCATCCACGAGCAGAACGCTGGATCCATCGGCGAGGGCATCAGCATGGATCTCCAGGCGATCACTGCCGTATTCAAGGGTGTAATCAACGCCGACAACCGCTCCTGGCAGTTTGCCGGGCTTTCTGACCGGCACAAACCCGATCCTCTTCTCCGTCGCAAGAGCGGTGCCGACAATGAAGCCGCGCGATTCAATGCCGACGATCAAGTCAGGCTTGAGACGATCACACAGCGCACCCAATCGACGCATGACCTCTGCCCATCCACCGGGATCGCGCAGCATCGGAGAGATGTCCCGGAACAGGATGCCCGGTTTCGGAAAGTCGGGAACATCGCGAATGAACTGACGAAGATCCACAGGGTGGTGACGCGAAGGCCTCAACCCTGGCATCATCGCAGCCATGACCGACGTCACTGTTCCGACGGCTCCTGAGCCGGCTTTCCCTGAGGCGATTCTTGGCCGCCGAGCTCTTGAGCGGCTTGATCTGCTGCTGCTCACAGTTGAATCGCTGGATCTGAACGGCGGTGAGGCCATGCTCTGGGCCACCCGTCAGCTGGGCTTCGAAACGATCTTTCCCAACCGTGTTGAGCTCTGGAAACGGCGCTGCCACAACCCTCTGCGTCGATCGACGCGACGGGGTCAGCTCAGTGCGGTTGAGACAGAAGCGCTGATCAGGATTCTCTGCGTGATGGCAGACAGGCTCTATCCCATGCTCCACCAGCTGCTGTCCAGCCGGGAACCCAAGGATCTCACCCTTCAACGCTGGACATTGGTCAATCAGCGTCTGCGCGATCTGATCGAAGAGCGCATGAACCCCCGACGTGGGGCGATTCAGCGCCTGCTCACGGGAGAACCCGCTGGTCCGATTCAGCGACAACTGGTGTTCACCCTCGCACTCGCGGCCGGTCCCGGTGGTGTGGACCGACTGCGCGCCAGCCTGCTCGACCCCACGCCCTGAACCGTGATGCTCAAACAGTCCTACCGCTACGACCAGACCTCCGCTCGACTGGAGATCGAGGGTCTTCCCGACTACTCAGCAGGTCACTCGGACCAGGCCATCGGCATCCTCTCCAGCTGGCGGCTCAAGATCGTCGGGGCATCGGAGCTGGAGGGCAAACGCGAGCATCTGGAAGCGTTGATGCAGGTCGTCATTCCCTATGCACGCCTGCGTCTGTCCGGAGTGGTGCGCTCCGTGGGCAATCCCGGTGATTCGGTACGGATGGTTCCCGATGACGCTCACCATCGCCTGGACCTGACCAGTGGACAGAACGACGTGCCACCACTCTCGATCAGACTTGATGACGCCGAACTGGCGGATCTGCTGCGCTGTCTTGATGCCTTGCGCAGTGATGGGAGAGTCAGTCTCTCCTGGCCATCGATCCAGCATGACCCTCTGCCGCGCAGAGATCTCGTGGAACGCGTTCCGCTCATGCAGAGACTCGCTGCGCCACTGTTGGGTGGGGCCTCAGTTCTTGTGCTGGGCCTGGTGAGCCTGCTGCTGCCGGTGCCCGAGCTGGTGCCGTCCAACCCCGACAGCAGTGCGGAGGTCAACACGGACAGTCCAATCAGCGATCCTTCACAAGCTGATCCAGAGCGTTGACCTGAGAGCTGGGCAACTCAGAATGGCCGCGATGTCCCCCTTGTCCGATGGCAGCGAGCTGGCTTGACCGCAGACACCATGTCACCGGGATCGATGCTCTTCAGCTCGTTCAGTTCTCCGGTGACCAGGGGGGCATCGGTTGGATCGGCCGCGGCTGGCCCGGACACGCTGACCTCCGCGTGGTCGATGCCTCCGGCGCGCCGCAGATGTCATGAACTCCCCCAATCTCCGCCCCGTGCGCGCTGTGTCCAAAACCCGGCTGGTGTTCAGAAAAAGCAAGCGTGTCAGCACAGTCGGCATCGGCAGGCAGATCCTCGAGGGCGTGCTGCTGCTGGCTCTGGGCACGGGGATGATGGCCTTCCTGAGCTGGTTGCCTCAGAGGTTTGACGCCATGGTGGTGGTCAGTGAGGCGATCGCTGATCTGATTCGAGGCCTCGGTCAGCTTCTGGAGGCGGTGCTCGGACTTGCCGCTGTCATCCTGATCGCCCTGTTGCTGCTGACCAGCCTGCTGGCACTGGCCTCCGGCATTGTCCGTCTCGTCAGAGCCTGCATCCGTTTGGCAAGCCCCCGGCGCAGGCCCAAGGCGACCAAGCAGATCCCGACCCGGGGAAGACCGCCCCGCTGAGCTCGCCCTGCTCAAGCCAGCTCATGTCGGCTAGGGCCTTGGTGCCAGGGAGCGCTGAACGGTCCACAGCTCCCCGAGCGTCAGACCACCATCGCCATTGAGGTCGAAACTGATGAAATTGCGGCTCAGCCAGGGCAGTGATCGGCACTCCCTGCGGTCAATCCGCCCATCGCCGTTGCGATCTGCCTGACGGAAGCGCTGCTGAAGGCGCTGGCCACTGGGATGGGGACTTCTGGGACTGAGATCTTCAATCAGCAGATAACCACGGGAATCAGGCCTTTGCAGACGTCGTTCGAGGTACGGCTGCCCCTGAACCTCCCTGGATTCCAGACGACCATCACCATTGACATCCATCCGCACGAACAGAGCCTCCATGCGTCTTCCGTAGACCTGAACGGGCTGCGGATTGGCCCGCGCCGAGGCGAGCGGCAACAGCAACAGTCCCTGGACACCTATCAGCCAGCAGGTTCCGAGGATGGATCTTGGCCGAGGATTCGCCATTCTCAGAGCATATGGAGGCTGGAGCGCTTGGGCATGTCTGAGTCGTGACAGTGAGTCAATCAGCTGTGACAGGGTCTTTTCCTGCGCGACAGGACGCTGACAGATCCATACCATCGAATCAACCTGAGGGCATCAAAGCAACCATGACCACTCCGCAGTTGATCTGGGTGACCCGATGATGACCGCTCTCTCCAACGATTCAGCCAAACCCGGGGCAAAGAAGCCGTCATTGATCTGGGTGGTCGACGACGATCCTGATCTGCGCCAGATGGTGGGCACGTATCTGATTGATCAGGGTTATGACGTTCGCAGTCTCAGCGATGTCAAACAGCTGGAGGCGCGTCTGGAGTTTCAGCGGCCTGACCTGATCGTGCTTGATCTGATGATGCCCGGTGATGACGGTCTGACCGCTCTTCGGCGCCTGAGGGATGCAGGCGATGACCTGCCCGTTGTGATGCTGACGGCCCGCGGTGAGGGGGTCGATCGCATCATTGGTCTTGAGCAGGGAGCGGATGATTACCTGGCCAAGCCCTTTCTGCCCCGGGAGCTGTCCGCTCGGATTGAAGCCGTGCTGCGACGCCGCAGTGCCCTCCCAGCTGGAACACCGCTCGCGGAGGGGGGTGATGTCGTGTTCGGTGAGAATGTGCTTGATCTCGCCGCGCGCACCCTCACCCGCGAAGGCAAGCCCGTGGTGATCACCAGCGGTGAGTTCAGTCTGCTGGCGGCCTTTGTTCAGCATCCCCATCGGCCCCTGTCCAGGGAGCGACTGATCGAACTGGCTCGGGGCCCTGGTTGTGACACCGACAGCCGCAGCATGGATGTGCAGGTCTCCAGGGTGCGCAAGCTGGTGGAACCTGATCCGACCCGTCCCCGCTATCTGCAAACGGTCTGGGGATACGGTTATGTGTTTGTTCCTGATGGCGAGCCTCGCACGAGGCATTGAGCCACTGCGTTCAACCGAATCATGCATCAGCTGCATGCATGGCATTGATCATTCCTGTCCCACAGCAGGAGCGAAGCGGAAGCGTCCTGCCCGGTACAGGCTGGCCAGGTCGTTCAACCAAGTTTGAGAGCCATCTGGCTGCAGAGGCTGATCACCTCGGCTCAGAACCCGGACGTCGGTGTTGATCAATGACATTTGATCATCAACCGGTTCTGGGCAAGCTGTGTCTCCTTGATCTGTGTTCGAGATATGTGGTTTGTGATCACAGACGAAGATCCTGGTGTCCTGAACAGCGTGCCGTTGATGTCGGGCGGAAGAGCAATGAAAAGGTGATCCACGATATGGAGTCCCCAGGCTGTGACCCTGCCGATTCATCGTCCTAGGGGTCTGTTGTGAGAGTCGCTGGACGTTGCCATCGCCAGGACGCCAAACCCACGCCTACGAAGACACAAGCAAGGAGTCCTAACCCCTCTCGAACGCCGAACAATTCACCTGTTAACCCCATCGCCAAACCTCCTAAAACACCGGCAACAGTGCTTGATCGACCGATGATGTCGAAACGCCGTGCAGGATTTCCGTATGGCTGAAGAGATTCAACAAGTTCAAGTTGAATCCGCGCAATCGAAGCTCCTAAGGGCATGAAGAGAACAATGTCAAGCCATATGGGAGTGTTTGGATATGCCGCGAGACCTGTCAGGATTGAACAGAAGCCATAGTATGCATAAGTCTTTGTTTGTGGAAGCAGATGCTTCTGAAAAACTCGGCCGAGCATGAAAGACCCGATGATCCAGGAGAGATCAACTGAATCACCTCCTTTGACCTGGAGGACCCACAATGGCAGCAGAGAAAACAGAGCGCCGACCATGAATCCGTTCAACAGGCTCCATCGCTCCAGCGGTGGAACTGTTTTGACTGGCTCGGCTTGATTCGGCGACGTTTTCACTTGCTTTTTACGCTCTCTGTTGGCAAGCCAGGCAACTGGCAGCATCAGCAATAGGGTGGGTGGAAAGAGTTTGAAAGCTGGGTAGACAATGCCTCCCAGAAATGTTCCAGCAACTCCCCCCACATCCTTGCCTTGGAGAATTTGTTGATTCGTTGTTCCTTCACTTGTTTGTGTGAATCCGATGATGACAGCATCACTTTTTGTGATGCCAAGTGATGCCAGCTGGGCGCTTAGAAGGGTTAGGAGAATCAGGATTGTTTTGTTGACGAAACCGAAATACATGCCAATGACAACAACTTCAAATAGGCTGGCTGCCAGTGTAAACAGCAACAGCCCCTGGCGATTGCGCTGAAGTGGTAATAATGCGGATATGCTTCGAGGTACGATCAGCAGGCTATTGATCATTGGAGAGGGGCTAAGTTCCGCTAAAATCCATGCGGTGCTTAAATTAAAAACACTCATTGATGCTCTCCAGCTGCCAAGGCAGAGCAATGTCTGTATGGTCTTGAATGTCAAAATTTATGCCCCAGGTATGAATGAATTGAATCCTCTGCAGATTCAAGGATATGGCGTTGGGTATCATCATGATGGTGTGATCCATTCTTGTTCCACAAGCGGATGGCCTGTTGACGTTGAGATCTCTGGGATGTCGTCGATCTCGTGCCTCAATTCGAGGGTTCTCCGCTCGGATGCTCGTCGACCTCAACCCGTCCGATAGCGACCACTTTTCGCACAATTTCGCCTGTTTCCCTCTCCGTGCATGAGGTGGACCCACAGATCGAGAGTGTTGTCGTTCTTGACCGGTCAACCCGACCTCTCTGATTCCCGCAGGACTGTTGCCCGATGCCCTCACGTCCATGGCAGAAGCGTCTGAGCGCACTCGTCGGCTGGGGTGCACTCGCTCTCGGCAGCTCAGCTTTCTGCCTGCTCGTGCTTCAGGCACTGTTCGGTCGTCAGCTTGAACAGTTGCAGACCATTCAGCTCGGGAGGGATCTGGCCCTCAATGTGCGTCTCACTGAGCTGGCGCTTGAGCGGTATCCCCCTCATCTTGTGGCCGAACTGACAGGCCTTGACCTGGAGGTCGCCGTTCGTCCCAAGCCTGCCTCCCTGCAGCCGTCTGCAGCCTTCAAGCGTCAGGCTGAGGCATTGCAGACGCAGCTCTGCGAGCGGCTGTCCCATTGCCCCATGGTGCTGCCCGACCGTGCTGCCCGGGGTGAGCGCCGCGTCTGGATCGAACTGATTTCACCGCTTGAGCCCATCTGGCTGCGGGTCAATGTGCCATCGATGATGCGATGGCCCCCGGAACCAACCCTTCTGGGCCTGTCCCTGGTTGGCGCAGGCATCATCTGCGGAGGATTGTTTCTGCTGGTGGAGGTCGAGGCACCGCTTCGTGGTCTGGAGAAAGCCCTCTCTCTGGTCGGGGACGGTGAGGATCCAGATGCCGTTCCCGCCCGCGGCGCGCCGGAGGTTCAACGGCTCACGCAGCGATTCAATGCCATGGTGCAGCGCCTTGCGGCGAATCGGCGGGAGCGGGCCACCATGCTTGCCGGTATCGCTCACGATCTGAGAGCACCCATCACCCGCCTTCAGTTTCGTCTGTCCATGCCGCAGCTGTCCGTGGATGAACGGGAACGCTGTGCCGGCGATCTTCAGTCCCTGGAACGAATCACCGGTCAGTTTCTGTTGTTCGCCGGAGGTGGGGACAGCGAACTCTCCGTGGAGGTGCCCCTTGAGCAATTGCTGGCTGAAGTTGCCAGCAGTCACCCAGCGGATCAACTGCGACTGGATCTGACACCGCTGTCCCTTGCCGTCAAACCTGTGGCCCTCGGCCGGGCGGTCGCCAATCTGATTGACAACGCGTTTTCTTACGGCGCTGCTCCAGTGATTCTCCGCCTGCACGAGCAGGATGCCCGCTGCTGCATCGAGGTCTGGGATCAAGGGGATGGCATGCCAGCGAAGCAGTGGGAGGAGGCCCTTCAGCCGTTTCATCGGCTCGATTCCTCGCGCGGCCAGCAGGGCCACTGCGGCCTCGGACTGGCGATCGTTGCCCATGTGGCCCGTCTGCATGGCGGCAGGATCGAGTGCCTGCATCGCCATCAGCACGACGAACCTGACTCAGGGAGGTTCGCGATACGCCTCAGTCTCCCCCTTCCGGAGGGAGCCAAACGTCAGAGTGAAGGCGAAATCTGAGAAAAACTGGCGCAGACGGTGCGTTCAGCGCTTCCGATGCCTCCAATGGGATCGGATCAGTTCGGACCATGGGTCAGAAGAACAAGGGCAAGGCCAAAAAGCGCAGCAAAGCCAGGGACAAAAACGGCTCGGAGACGGTTTCGTCTGCCGTTCTTGAGACCCTCGGCGGCAGCGAACATGACATCGCGTCGCCCGCAGAGCTGATCGATGACATGTCGGGAGCTCCTGACCGCACGCGTGAGCGGTTGCGCAAGAAGCTGTACGAGGCCGAGCTGATCCGGCTGCAGACCGATCTGGTGAAGATGCAGTACTGGATCCGGGAAACCGGCTATCGGATGATCGTTGTGTTCGAGGGACGTGACGCGGCCGGGAAGGGCGGCACGATCAAACGACTGACTGAACCACTGAATCCACGTGGCTGCAGGGTGGTTGCTCTTGGTACCCCAACAGAACGGCAGACAAGTCAGTGGTATTTCCAGCGTTATGTGGAGCATTTCCCTGCTGCAGGTGAAATCGTTGTGTTCGATCGCAGCTGGTACAACCGAGCAGGTGTGGAGCGGGTCATGGGATTCTGCACTGCGGAGCAGGTTGAACAGTTTCTGGATGACACTCCAGAATTCGAGAGGATGTTGGTACGCAGCGGCATACTCTTGCTGAAATACTGGTTCTCAGTGAGTGATACCGAGCAGGAGGCTCGTTTTCAGTCACGCATTGACGATCCGACCCGTCGATGGAAGCTCAGTCCCATGGATCTTGAAGCACGCAATCGCTGGGTGGATTTCTCCCGGGCAAAGGACGAGATGTTTACGCGAACCAACATCCCTGAGGCGCCATGGTTCACGGTGGAAGCGGACGACAAGCGCAGGGCCCGACTGAATTGTCTGCGGCATGTTCTCAGTAAAGTCCCCTGGGAAGACATGACACCGCCTGCCATTGAGCTGCCCCCTCGTCCAAAGCATGGTGACTACATGCGCCCACCAATCAATGAACAGTTTTTCGTTCCCAATGCGTATCCCTATTCCTGATCACTCAAAGATCACCTGATGATCTTCTGGTCGTCTGAATCATGGTCCTGGTTGCAGGACGTAATCCCCAATCAGACAACCACTGTTCATATGCCTGACGGGCAAATGATCCAACGGACTTAACAACGGCTTCTGACAGACGCGTGAGGCCGCCGTATGGCTGCTTTGATGTTGCGTTGCTCGGCTAAGACTCCCCAGTTGAAAGACATCAACAGCCGCCGCCATTGATGTTGAAGGATTGAATGTCGAAATACAGATCGTAAGGAGGATTATCTGGAATGGTGTAAGTGATTTGTTGTGCTCTCAGATTGAGGAGAGCTTTCAGTTGCCTGTTGTGAACAGCCTGTAGCGCAATTGCCCCTGTAGATCGATTGGTTTCGCGGAAGATGAATGGATTTCTGTCGTTCGGTCCCATTCTCATCTCCCACATCCCTGGGCTGATGACTTTGAAGCGTCGCTCCCAGTTGGCAACACAGGTGACATCGCGTACGTTGTTGATCCGTGGGCCACGCATCTGCGCAAAACCTGAGGTGCCGCTCAGGCCAATGGCCAGAAGAGAGGCAGCTCCGAGAACCCAGTTGATTTGACGATGCATCAGGTCGATCTCTGAAATTTGAACGCTTACAAATGGATAAAAGCACAAGAAGCTTTCTGTCAGCGCCATCAGGCGCGTTGGTGCGGTGCCTCAGCGTTCACGCCGTTTTGCTTTGGCCAGCAGACACGTTGAGATGCGCTTTGTCTGCCTTGTGAATCATCTTCTGAGAGTGTTCTCTTGTCGGGCACTTTTCAGCCTTGACTCGTTTCACAAGTTTTTGATGCTGTTTGTCAGGGTTGACCCAACCAGTCACCTGCCACGGCGTGCGATCTCCTGGTGTGCCAGTTGATCGGATGATTGATCGGCATGGTTTGCGTCATGGCGCATCCAAAGAGATGCCCTGGGCACCTGCCTGGCGGCTGCAGACAAAGAAAAAGAGGAAGCTTCCCAACCTCCTCTTGCCCCTCTTTGACCGGAAAGGGTCCGACGCTTGCCCTCTCTCTCACAGTCTGTGTGTCGTGTGATACATGTCCATAGGGAGAGATGCTCATACCACGTTGGATGGGGGCGGTGCTGATGTCGCGAAATCCCCGGATGGCCTGTCAGGGTTCAAGCTGCTCCTGCCAGACCGGGATGATGATCCGCACTTCACTCATCACTGCGATTGCTTTGGCAGGAACACTGCCCAGCCTGGCCGAGCACAGTCGCGGTGTTTGTGGCAAGGATCCAGTGGTGATGGTCGTGAATGGTGTAACGAGAGATCGTTCACGGATGACACTGTATGGCGAGGCATTGAAGGCATCAGGACTTCATGAACGAGGAGGCTCTTATTACCTCAATGATCCACGTGCGCTTCGGGTGCTTGAGGGTGATCGAACAAAAAATCATGTGACCTTACTAATCAAATTTCCTTCGGAGTGTGCTGCAATTCGTTTCTGGAACTCTCCGGTCTATCAACAAAAAATCATGCCTTTAAGACGGGATGCAGGCGATTTTACGATCGAATTGTATCGGCTTCTTGAAGTTTAAGGGGCGATTCCCATCTTGCTCCGTCCAGTTACGGCGAGAGTTGCGTGATTGGTGCGTCCTGGCAGCTGATCAGTGATTGCTCGCCTCTGCGTGGACACCTCAGCGGAGTCATGTCTGTGAGCATGATCGGCTTGTTGTTGATTGCTTAATCAGTAGAGATTCCTGGATTCCAAGTACGTTGGATCGTAGATAGGGCAACCGTGATGGCCAAGGGCTACTGGATCACAACAGGCACGATTCATACACCCCTCGCAATGGTTCCCTACATCAGTCAGCTCAAGGCATGGCTGCCGTCCCTTGGCGGCAGGGTCCTTGTGATGGAGATGGCGAGTGATGTTCGCGAGGGAACCCCTGGATCCCTGAGCGTTGTGATCGAGTTCCCATCCCTCGAAGCCGCTGTCAATGCCTATGAATCAGATGACTATCAGGCGATGATTCGGCTTCGGATGCCGCATTCGGATCTGACCCTGTCGATCTCAGAGGAAGTCACAGCCTGAGGATCTTGGCTGGCCTTTGCTGCATGGGGTCTCAAACAGAACGGTCTTGATCTTCAGAGTTCGTCGTCGCAATCAGATTGTGTTGTCATGCGTACCAATTTTGGGATCTTTAAAGGTTTGCCGCCCGTTGTCAACGCTGCATCACCTGACAGTTCAACTATGTTGAAAAGCCGCTTTGGTGCCGATGTCTAATTCCGATCTGTCATCGTTGAAATGGGAG
>MDTA01215415.1_pt1 | contig 10979 bp, 12 predicted proteins | sample 811151 | NCBI WGS metagenome assembly MDTA01 (sample SAMN05326648, study PRJNA326480) | marine metagenome | isolation source: seawater | place: Indian Ocean: South | collected 2010 | reverse complement strand
CGTTTTGAATATTATAAAAATCAATTATTTTTGGATGAAATATTTTTTCACTATTTATTTTATTAAAATTTATTTGATTTAGAATTTTTACTCCATTTGCTCCTAATTGAATACCGTAACCTTCCTCAAGAGATAAACTTTCTTCTCTCTCGTAAACCATGAATTCATGATCTGAATATTTTTTTATTAAATTTGCTAGAGTTAATCCTGCTATCCCAGCTCCTATAATTGCAATTTTTTTTTTCATTAAAATAATGATGAAACTTGTTTAAAAATTTTTTTTGTAAAACTGGGAATAAAATCTTTATTATTTTTTAGATTATACCAATTATACGTTGGTGGAATTTTATCTGAAAATTTATAATATAAATTTATATTTAATTTCAAATTAGATATAGAATTTTTATAATTTTTTAAAAACTTCCAACTTTTATTACTTGATAAATTGTCAGATTCTTTAATTAATGGTAAATTATAGTTTTTTAAAAAACTTATCTGATTTTTTTTTGTTAAAGCTATTTGTTTTTTTTTATTTATATAACAGAAAATATTATAATTTTTATTTTTTAACATCTTTTTTTTACTTTTAATTTTTCTCTTAGACTTAAAATACTTACAAGATTTATTCAAACAGCAAATAATACAATTTGGGTTTTTTGGTTTACAAATTAATGCTCCAAACTCCATTAAAGCCTCGACAAAATCCGCATTTCTATTTGTATAAAATAATCTACTTTTATTTTTAATAATGAATTTATTAAAATTTATTTTTTTCTCTTCTTTATTTAAATTTCTTGCAAAAACTCTTTTTACGTTACTGTCTATTGCAATAGTTGGTTTGTTATAGACCAAACCAAGTAATGCATTTCCCGTATATTCCCCAATTCCAGGAAGTTTTTTAATTTCCTCGAGGGATTTAGGAAGTCTTGAATTTAAATTATTAACTAAAATTCTTGAACATGATAAAAGATTTTTTGCTCTTCTATAATAACCTAAACCTTCCCACATCTTTAAAATTTCGTTTTCATTACTTTTAGAAAGTGATTTCAAATTTTTAAATTTTTTTGTAAAATTAACAAAATAAGGAATCACAGTTTTCACCTGTGTTTGCTGCAACATAAATTCACTTAAAAGTCTATAATACAGCTTTTTAGGTGACTTTTTGCCAACACGCCAAGGTAGATCCCTTTTGTGATTATCATACCAAGCTAAAACTTTTTTTGGTAAACTTGAGTTAATATGCATAACAAAAATAATAATAAAACGCATACTTTCATACAAGGCTTACGTCCTTTTTCAAGCTCTATTCCAAAAAATTTAAAAAAACATTTAAGGAAAGGAGGATATAATTTTTCAAATATAGTTGATAACTGGACAAGAGTAGTAGAAAGAAAAATTTCTGACGTATGTTACCCAATTACTGTAAAAATGGGAAAGGAGATGAAAGATGGTACATTAGTATTAAACGTAATCCATGGAAAAGAGTTAGAAGTTGAGTATAAAAAAAATGAAATTATTGATAAAATAAATAGTTTTTTTGGGTATAATTGTATTAGTAAGGTGTCATTAAAAATAGTTCAAAACAAAGTTGATAAAAGCAAAAAAAATCTTCTTAGGATAAAAGATTTTAATAAAATTGAGCAAAACATGAAAAAAATAAGCAATACTCAACTTAAAAATTCTCTTAACAATCTTTTAAAAGCATACAATGAAAAAAATGAATAGAATTTATTATATAATATTTTTTTTAGTATTCTTTGTAACCACGACAAAGACTGAAGCTAAAATTTTAAGTATGGGTAGTGAAAATGCTCAAGTGATAGTAAAAGTATTTTCCTCTTTAACTTGCCCTCATTGCGCCAATTTCCATAAAGAAATTTTTAACAACTTGAAAAAAGATTTTATTAATAAAGGTTTAGTAAAATTTGAGCACCATGCCTTCCCTTTAGACTTAGCCGCCTTAAACGCAGAAATTATTGTAAGATGTCATGTTGATAACGATAAAAAATTTCAACTTCTGGATAGAATGTATGAAAAACAGAAGTTGTGGGCAGTAGGATCTGATATAAATAACATAAATAATTCAATAAAAAAAATTGGTTTAGAATTAAATTTAAATAACGAAAAAATGGACGAGTGCCTAAATAGTAATAATATGCAAGATGATATACTAAGCCAAAGAATTGAAGCTCAAAAGAAGTATAAAATTGACTCTACCCCAACAATTTTTATTAATGAAAAAAAATATGACGGTAAAGATAATTATAATCAATTTAAAAAAGTATTAGAAAAAAAGCTGTAAATGAAATTTAAAAATTTAGAAATGACGGGTTTTAAATCTTTTTCTGAAAAAACTACAATTTTAATTGAAAAAGGTCTAACGGGAATAGTGGGACCTAACGGTTGTGGAAAATCAAATATTGTTGAAGCTTTAAGATGGTGCATGGGTGAAAATTCTGCAAAAAGTATTAGGGGTTCAGGTATGGAAGATGTAATTTTCTCCGGTACTTCTAATCGTCCATCAAAAAATATTTCTGAGGTAGCTTTATTATTAGACAATCAGGAAAAAATCGGTCCTATTCAATTTCAAGACTTTGATGAAATAACAATAAGAAGAAAAATAGAAAAAGATAAAGGATCAAAATATTTTATAAATGATAAAGAGGTAAGAGCTAGAGATGTACAAACTTTTTTTGCTGATCTTTCCACTGGCGCACATTCGCCCTCACTAATAAGTCAAGGTAGAATTGGTCAATTGGTTACTGCAAAACCTATTGAAAGAAAATCTATTTTGGAAGAAGCGGCAGGGATATCTGGAATCCATGCTAGACGGCAGGAGGCGGAGACTAGATTAAATGCTGCTGAAAATAATTTAAAAAGAGCTGATGAGTTAAAGAAACAACAACAAAAGCAATTAGATAATTTAAAAAAGCAAGCTGAGGAAGCTACGAGATATAAAGAAATCTCAAGTCAAATTAAAAAGATAGAGGCTGGTTTATATTTTTTAAAAATAAAAGATATTGAAAAAGATAAAAAACAAATTCAAGAAAAACTAAGCGAACTCGACGATGAAATTAGTGCGATAAATATTGATTATAATCATAACAATACTTTATTAGATGAGGAAAATAAAAAACTAGCCCCATTAAGAGATAAAAAAATGGAAAGTGCAGCAACTCTTCAAAAGTTAAATTTAGATATGACTAATCTAGTCCAGGAAGAAGCCAGGGTGAAAACTTTACAAGAAAAACTTGAAAAATCTTTTAAAATGGTTGAGTCAGATCTTGAAAGAGAAAAGAGTATTTCGCTAGATGCTGATTTGAATGAAAAAAGAATTTCAAAAGAAAAAGAGGATCTTCTTAATACAGAAAACAAATTATTAGATGTGGAGAACAACTCTTCTAAAGAGCTTCAAGTCTCTAAATTAGAATTGAATAAGCTGCAAAATCAACTAGATGCAATGTTAGATAAAATTGAGGAAGATATTGATCATGATAAAAAGCTATCTAAAGAGTCATTTAGAGAACTTAAAAAGTTGGTAAAAAAAATAACTTTATCACAAGAGGAATATGCTGAGAAATACGGCAAAAATAAATCTATTGAAAGTGACTCAATTAAAAGAAAAGAAAGAATAAAAAATATTGATGTTGAATTAGAAAACTGGAGAAGTTTAAAATCTAATTCAGAAAAAATGATTTCTGAATTGAATGACAGATCAAAAAAAATAAAATTAGAAATTAACGAAAACCAAAAAAATCCTGAGAGAATCGCAACTTCAAAAGGTCAAAATTTACAAAATTTAGAAAATATAAAAAAAAGAAATGAAGAAATTGAAAGTGAGCTAATCGAGGCTGAAAAAAAATATCGAGCAATAAATGAAAATCTAAAAGAGATTCAAAAAAAACTTATAGAGCTTAAAGAAAATAAAGCTAGAAATGAAGCTACAATTGAGGGAATAGAAAATAGAAAAAAAGATTTGCTTTATTCGGTTAAAAATGAGCTCAACATTGATAGTGAGGCATCAATTTTACCACAATCAGATTTAAATAATATTGAAGCTAAAGATTTTCCAACGCTTGATGAGCAAACTGAAAAAATAGAAAAAACAAAAAAACAAAGAGAGTCTCTTGGTTCGGTTAATTTAAGAGCAGACGAAGAAACAAAAAAATACGAAACCGAAATAAAAAAAATGGAAGACGACAGAGCTGATTTATACTCGGCGATAGTTAAACTAAAAACAAGTATTGATGAATTAAATCAGAAAGGAAGAGAACGTCTTTTAGATGCATTTACAAAAGTAAATAGAAAATTTAACGAAGTTTACACAAAATTATTCAATGGTGGTACAGCGAAAATTGAATTGGTCGACTCTGAGGATCCCCTTGAGGCAGGTTTGGAAATGTTCGTTTCTCCTCCGGGAAAAAGACTTCAATCAATAACATTACTCTCAGGCGGTGAACAAGCACTAACTGCACTATCTCTTGTGTTTGCTGTTTTTTTAGTTAACCCTTCCCCAATTTGTGTTTTAGATGAAGTTGATGCTCCCTTAGACGATGCAAATGTTACTAGGTTTTGTGGATTACTTGACGAATTAACAAAGATTACAAATACAAAATTTATAATTATTACTCATCACGCTTTAACAATGTCCAGAATGGATAGGCTTTATGGTGTAACTATGGCTGAGCAAGGAGTAAGCCAGCTTGTTTCTGTTGACTTACAAAGAGCTGAAGAGCTAGTTGCTTAAGAACTATAATGACTATACCTGAAGATTTTAAAACTCGCCTAAAAATTGCAAAATCAAAAATAAAAAAACAATTGAATAGTGAGGATCAAAAAAGGGGTTCATTTATGGGCAATGCCTTTAAATTAGGCACCGAACTAATAGCTGCTGTTGCAGTTGGGACAATAATTGGGTTTATTTTAGATAGCTGGTTTGATACTAAACCATGGCTAATAATAATTTTCTTTTTTTTGGGAGCGTCCGCAGGCATGTTAAACGTCATTCGGGCAGCTAACAAAATGCAGAAAGAGGAATAGGTACATTAGATATGGCAAGTAACCCGATGCAACAATTTACGGTTCACAGAATTGGACCTGAAATTAAAATAGCTGGAGTCGATCTGTCTTTTACCAATTCAAGTTTGTTTATGGTGATAAGCGCCTCAATTATTTTATTATTTTTATTTTTAGGATCTAAGGAAAAAAAAATTATCCCAGATAAAGTGCAATTAATCGCTGAAATTTTTTACTCTTTTGTGGCAAAGATGATCAGTGATACAGCTGGTTCTAAAGCAAAACCTTATTTTCCATTTATATTCAGCTTATTTATGTTCGTTTTATTTTGCAATATGGTAGGAATGCTTCCATACTCTTTTACAGTTACTAGTCATATAATTGTTACTCTTATAATGGCTCTATTTATTTTTGTAGCAGTTACAATTATTGGTTTTGTTAAACATGGTTTTAAATATTTAAGTATTTTTGTACCAAGTGGTGTTCCTGCTGTGCTCTTACCTTTGATTACTGTTATAGAAATTATTTCTTACTTAAGTAGACCAGTAAGTCTATCGGTTCGATTATTTGCGAATATGATGGCCGGTCACACGATGTTAAAAGTTTTTGGAGGATTTGTTGTAAGTTTAGGAATATTAGGTGGGTGGTTACCGCTTAGTTTTTCAGTAGCTTTAACAGGCTTGGAAATTTTAGTAGCTTTTTTGCAAGCTTATGTTTTTGCAATATTAACCTGTATCTATTTAAATGATGCATTAAATTTACACCATTAATTTAAAAAAAGGAGGAAAAATGGAGTTAGAAGCGGCAAAAATGATTGGAGCAGGACTTGCTGCAATTGCGTTGGCTGGAGCTGGAGTTGGTATCGGAATTATTTTCGGAAACTACCTTTCTGGTGCAATGAGAAATCCGTCTGCAGCTCAAAAACAATTCCCTAACTTGTTATTGGGATTTGCTTTAGCAGAAGCAACAGGATTATTTGGGCTTGTGGTAGCTTTAATTATTTTATTTGCATTTTAGTGAATAAATATGAAAAGCACTTTAAATTTTTTAATAGCTTTTGTAGCTACTATTGGTAATTTGAATGCAGCTGAGGCTGGTATGCCTCAGCTGGACCCTACATATTGGGCCTCTCAAGCATTTTGGTTGATATTAGTTTTTAGTATTCTTTACATTTCAATTTCTAAATTTTATCTACCTAAAATTAAGGATAATTTAGATAACCGAGAAAATAAGATTAAAGAAGATTTAGAAAATGCTAATAAATTTAAAGAGCAGTCAGAGACAAAGCTTAAAGAATACGAATTAATTATGGAAAATGCCAAGAAAGAAGTTGCTAAAATTCATTTAGACTCAAAAAATATTTTAGATAAAGATATTCAATCTAAAAAAGAAGCCATCGAAAAAGAAATTGAAAAAGAGATTTTAAAAGCGCAGAAGGAAATTATAGAACTTAAACAAAATTCTAAGTCCTCAATTGAAATTATTTCACAAAACATTGCTTCAAACATAATAGAAAGTATATCAGGCGATAAATTGAATGAGAGCAGCATCAAAGCGGCTGTAGATGATATTTCAAAAAAAAATATTGGTAAATATTTATGACTTTAGACGCAACTTTTTGGGTAACTATTTCTTTTATTATTTTTATTGGGATACTAATTTATTTTAAGATTCCTCAAAAAGTAAAGCAAGTCCTTGAGCAGAATATTTCAAACATTAAAAATCAAATTAGTGAAGCGGAGACGCTAAAAGAGGATGCTAAAAATATTTTAATTGAACAAGAAAAGAAAATTAGTAATTCTCAAAAGGAAGTTCAAGATATGATTAGTAAGGCTAGTGAAGAGGCAGAGAGAAATGTTATAAAAACAAATAGAGAGTTTCATGATTTAATGGAAAATAGAAAAAAAAATGCTGAGGAGAGGATCAAACAGCTCAAAAATCAAGCTGTTAAAGACATAAAAAACGCATCTGTTAAGATAGCAATATCGTCAGTAGAAAAATTGATTAAAAACTCTTTAGATAAAAGCAAATTAGATAAAATTTACAACTCTAGCATCGAAGAAACAAAATTAGCACTTAGGAAAAAATCCAGCTAGAATAGGCCATAGAACAAAATGGCAAAAAAAATAATAGTAATAGGTTCAGGCTTTGGAGGTTTAGCGGCATCCTTAAGATTAAGGGCCAAAGGATATAAGGTGACTCTGGTTGAAAAGCATCCTGACTTAGGCGGAAGAGCAAGAGTTTTTAAAAAAGGAGATTTTACATACGATGGTGGTCCAACAGTGATCACTGCGCCCTACCTTTTTGAGGAATTATTTGATTTATTTAATAAAAAAATTTCGGACTATGTAGAAATAGTCCCTTTAGATTTATGGTACAGATTTGTTTTTAGCGATGGGCAAACTTTTGACTACTCAGGCGATGAGAAATTAATGGAAAAAGAAGTCAAAAAATTTTCAGATAGAGATTTTGAGGGTTATAAAAATTTAGTTAACTTCACTGAAAAAATTTTTAATAAAGGTTTTACAGATTTATCTGATAAACCTTTTAATAATCTTACTTTCATGCTTAAACAAGTTCCTGCATTATTGAATTTAAAAAGCTATAAATCTGTTTATCAATTAGTGTCAAATTTTATATCTAGTGAAAAATTAAGAAGAGTTTTTAGTATGCACCCACTTCTTGTCGGTGGCAATCCTTTTACAACTACTTCCATTTATACTTTGATTTTATTTTTAGAAAAGAAATGGGGTATTCACTACTCAATGGGCGGAACAGGAAGTGTAGTCAGAGCTTTAGAAAAATTAATGAAAGAACAAAATATTGAAATTATTAAAGACGCTGAAGTAACTGAAATAATATCGAATGGGAGAAATGTTAAAGGGGTTAAGATCAATGACTCTACAATTATTAATTGTAACTATATTATTTGTAATTCAGATCCTCCAAATGTTTATCAAAATTTAATTAAGTCTAAAAAAAATTATAATTTTTTATTCAGACAAAAAATGAAAAGAATGGATTATTCAATGGGTTTATTTGTTTATTATTTTGGCTCTAAGAAACAGTACAAAAATGTAGCTCATCACACCATTTACTTTGGTAAATCTTATGAAAAGCATTTAGATAAAATTTTTGAAGAAAAAGTTTTGTCTGAAGACATAAGTTATTATTTACACAGACCATCGGCTACAGATCCTAATATGGCACCAAAAGATCAAGATGCGTTTTACGTTTTAGTACCAGTTCCAAATAATCTATCTAATATAAATTGGTCTAAGTCTGGTGAAAAGTTTAAAAATTTAATCTTAGATAAAATGGATAAATCGGTACTGCCTGGAATAAAACAAAATGTGGTAAGTGATTTTTATTTAACTCCTGATTATTTCGAAAAGGATTTAGCAACATTACATGGATCTGGATTTTCAATACAACCAAAATTTTCTCAATCAGCTTATTTTAGATTTCACAATCAATCAGAAGTATTTAACAATTTATATTTTGTAGGAGCTGGAACACACCCGGGTGCTGGAATGCCAGGTGTACTTTCATCTGCAAAAGTATTAGATCGATTATTTTAATGAGTAATTTGTTAAAAAAACACGCAAAATCATTTTACTGGGCAAGTTTTTTTTTATCTAAAACAGTATTTAGTAAGTGCTCTTCTCTTTATAATTTCTGTAGAACAATTGATGATATTGCCGATGAAAATAATAAACTTGAGACTAAGAAAGAAAATTTTTTAAAATTTAAAAAATGTTTCTTAAATAAAGATCTAAAAAATCCTATTATTAAGGAAATGTGGTCCGTAATAGATAGTGAGGGAATACCTAAACAAGTAGTAGTAGATTTATTTGATGGTGTTGAAACGGACCTAGAAGAAAAAGTCCAAATAAATTCTAAAAAAGAATTAATTATTTATTCTTACAGAGTTGCTGGAACAGTTGGTTTAATGATGTCAAAAATTTTGAAAGTTAATAACAGAGAAGCCCTTAAGGGAGCTATTGATCTAGGAATAGCAATGCAACTAACTAATATTGCTCGTGACGTTTGTGAGGATAAAGCTCGAAATAGACAATATATTAAACATGATTTTTCATCGATAAAAGAAACAATAAGCGACTCAGAAATATTTTATAATAGATCTTTTAGTTCAATTAGGAGCATTCCAATAAGATCGAGATTTTCAGTAATTGTAGCTAGGCGTGTTTATAGAAAAATTGGTGACTATATTATTAAACAAAAAAATATAGAAAATTATAACAATGCTGGAAAAATATATGTCCCAGTATATCAAAAAATAATTCAAACTTTTTTGTCTTTTTTTGACTTGATTTGGTTATTATTTATCAATAAGCCAAATTACAAAAACAATTCAGACCAAAATGTCCTACAAAATGAAGTTGATATAAATGAAAGAATTTAACTACGTAATAATTGGTGGTGGTTGTGCTGGTCTCTCTTTGGCCTATGAATTAGAAATTAAAGGAAAACTAAAAAATAAAACTCTTGCAATAATTGAAACTCGTGAAGAGTATAAAAGAGACAAAACATGGTCTTTTTGGAAAGTTTTTGATCATAATTTTGATGATTGCATAATAAAAAGTTGGGACAATTTTACAATCAATACTTCAGAAAATTCTAATGAATTAACTTGTAAAAAATTTCCTTACCAAAGTATTGATAGTATTAAATTTTACAATAAAATAAATTCTAAGCTGTCCGCTAATTCGAATATAAGTTTTTTTAAAAATATAAACGAAATTAACTCAGAAAATTCAATTATTTTTAATAGTGTTTTTGAAAAAGATCTTGATAAATCCAAATTATGGCAACACTTTCAAGGTATCGAAATAGAAACGCCAAAGAATACATTTGACGAAGAAATAATAAATTTAATGGATTTTAATTGTGATCAGAAAAATGATGTTCATTTTTTTTATACATTACCATTTAGCAAAAATAAGGCTTTAGTTGAAACAACTTGGTTGTCAGATTTAGAGGATCAAAGCCTTAGAGATTATGATCTTCAATTGGAAAATTATATAAAAAATAATCTAGGTATAAAAAACTATAAAATAAATTTTACCGAAAAAGGGGCTATACCTCTTTTTTATCCCTCTTTAAAAAATGATAGTAAATCAATAAATATTGGTTCAGCTGGAGGAATGACCCGCCTAAGCACGGGTTACACCTTTTTAAACATTCAAGAACATAGTAAGTATATTGTTAAAAATATTGACGATATCGACAAAATAAAAAAATTCAACATAGGAAAAAAGTATCAATTTTTAGATAAAGTATTTCTCAGAGTGTTAAAAAAACATCCTGAAAAGATGCCTAAAATTTTTTTTAATATGTTTAAAACTTCTTCAAATACTATTATAAAATTTTTATCAAATAAAAGTAACATGATTGAAGACATAATTATTATTAGCAAGATGCCAAAACTAATTTTTTTAAAGGCATTATTTAATTAATGGAAAAAATAAATTTTAAACACTCAATTATATTTTTCAATTTTTGTATTTTGATAAGCCCTATCTATCTAATGCTACGCTTTGAATCAGTAATTTTATGTTTATTTTTGATATTAGTTTTAGGAATTTCTCACGGTGCATTAGATAATATTAAAGGAAAAAAACTTTTTAAACTTTTTGGATGCAAACAAACTATTTCCTTTTATCTTACTTATATATTAATTTCATTATTGGTAATAATATTCTGGTTAATTTTTCCTAATACAATTTTATTATTATTTTTGATTGTAGCCGCTTATCATTTTGGAAAAGAAGACACGGTATTTTATTTTAGAAAAAAGTTTTTTATATCTGAGTGTTTATTCTTCTTAAAAGGATCAACGGTAATAATGGCTCCGCTATTATTAAAGAGAGAAGAAACAAATGAAATATTTAGAATTCTTAATTTTAATATTTTTGAAGCAGAATTTTTTAGTAATGAAT
>MDTA01065134.1_pt1 | contig 10979 bp, 10 predicted proteins | sample 811151 | NCBI WGS metagenome assembly MDTA01 (sample SAMN05326648, study PRJNA326480) | marine metagenome | isolation source: seawater | place: Indian Ocean: South | collected 2010 | reverse complement strand
TGTTAGGGCCATTGGGCTCAATCTCCTGAAAGCCTATTGGGGCGGGTCAACTTGGCATTAGCGGTGGCGGGCCACCGAGGGTCAATAAGTAGGTCACTAGATCGTCTAGTTCGCTGTCGGAAAGAGTTTCAGCGAATGAGATCATTCCCTGACGGTTGTCGGGACGTGACGGTTTGTTTTCGGGTGCATTCCGCACCCACTCGCGAAGATCTGCGATATTTACGGAGCCGTCGTCTTTGTACATTTCAAAGATTGACCCAGCAAATGAAGTCCGAGTCATGAGGTGAGTCAGATTCGGCGCATAACCGGAGGTTAGATTGGCGTTTCCATTGCCAGCCGATTCGTAAACGCCGTTCACAACATGGCAACTGACGCAATGTCTTCCGAACAAGTCATATCCCCGTTTGGCGGCGGTATCGGCGGGAATAGTCGCTGGAGTCAGTTGTTCTTGAACCCATGCTTCGTAGTCATCGCGCTCCAACACCACTGCTCGCATTTGCATGTTGGCGTGACTTAAACCACAGAACTCAACACACTCACCATAAAAAATCCCAGGGACTGGCGAACTAATTCGCCAATGGTGGACACGTCCAGGCACTGCATCCTTTTTGCCGTTTAACTGCGGAATCCAAAACGAGTGGATGACGTCGTTGGATCGAATATCGAGATTGATTTCTTCGCCCACCGGTATGACGATTTCATTGGCAGTGACAATGTCGTGTATGCCGTCTTCGTCGACGTCGTAACTAAATTGCCACCACCATTGCTGACCCTCTACTTGTATTGTCCGTCCGTCGCTTTTTCCGCTGAGATCGAATACCGCAGGGATTGTTACGACCGCCAGAAATACGAGCAGAAGCACGGGGATCACTGTCCATGTGAGCTCAGCTTTGCGGTTTCCGTGGATTTGTTTTGGAAGTTCATCGGGGTCGTCATCGGGTTTTTCTCGGAATTTTACGATGACAACAACAACGGCAATAGCAACAAAAATTCCGACTGCGGTCGCCATGTACCCCGAAAGTCTCATGATGCCGTCGATTTGTTTCGCGTTCTCGCCAACTGGGTCAGTTGGGTCTATTCGACCTGTAGCGCACGACGTCAGGATGGCCGTCAACAGAATGAGAGGTGTGTGACGGAGAATTCGGGGTGTATTGAACACACGTTGTTTCATTGGGTTATGGGAAATCTCTTTTGAGGTGCTTTTCTTTGCGCTCATCGGATCACCACCGGGGCGCCAAGGTTTGGTGCGGAGTGTTCGTCACTTGAGTGGTGTTCGTCTTCATGATGACCTTCGTCATCGTGGTGTTTATCGTCACCGTGGTGATGAAAATCCCTTTCTCCTCGAGCAGTAGCAGCAATACCGCCGACAATCAGAGCGAGACCTCCCAGCACCAGAACCGAGGCAACTATTGCCCGACGAAGGTCTGGTTTGGCGTATAGGACGAACGCGAATCCGAGAATGATGCTGGAGGCGATAATTGCGAACCAGCTAGCCCCATTCTTGCTAGACGTCAGCAAGATTCTGGATACGAGAACCACTGGGAGCGCGATTGCGAGTGCTCCATAAAGTGGTATCTCGAACGGAGCCATGATTCGTTTACGCTCTAGGGCGTTAGCTTCCTGGTCTTGTGAAAGGTGCTCCGACCACGCGCTAAAGGTCCATTCGACTGCTGAAACGAGCAGTGTCGCAACACCGAGTATCGCGATGAAGCCATCGACTACTAGACCCACCATGAGGATGCCAAGGCCAATAGCTCCCATGATCGGCCACCATGCAGGTGTTGCTGGGTGGTCGTGCGCTCTTTCTCGATCTATGGAATCACCGTCGCCTATGGCTAAGGCCAGCCCTGCGAGTAGAGCAAATGCTGCAGCGGCGGTTCCTAGCACAATGGTGCCGAACATCACGATGTGTCCGTCCCCATCCATGCCTGTAATAAGGCCTAACGCGACTGCTGCTGCTGTTGCGAGTGCTACGCGACCGGCGAAGTATCTGCTTGCTATTCCGAGCATGACTCTCCTACTTCACCACGTAGACCGTGTACCAAGTCACAGCCCATACAAGAGCTGCGAAATCCCAAAAGAAGACGGCCGCGCCAAGGGATGTACTTCCCCTTTGCCCGACGCTGCCTCCTAAAGATCGTAAGCCCATTAAACCTATATAGAGAAGGCCCATTACAACAATTGCTAACGCGAGCCCGGTCGTAGCAAACGCCAGGTTCTGATATTCGCCTGAACCAATTTCTAGCTCCATGCGATTCATGCTGTACATGACCATGTTGATAAAGCCGAGGCCAAGAACAATGGTGGTTGCGATAGCTGTCCACGCATGGGCTGTGTCTCGCCGCCTGCTGGCCCATAACGCCCAGTGCGCGGTCACGAGTGATGCCACCAGAGTTAGTAGGGCATAATCAAATTGCGGGTTCGGCACTGCTAGCCCATCAAGCCAGTCCTGACCGGGGTGTGGCCCCGATGCGTGACGTCGAGCCATGTAGAAACCCAGTGCTCCAGCCATCACCATTGCGCAAACTGCGCTAGCAAAGCCCGTTGCGACTATTTGAGTGCGAGGCCTTTGGGGGCGTCCTGAGGCAAGTGTTGGAGTGGTGTCCGACATCACGCGTTTGCCTCCTCATTTTCTTCCTGTGCGTCGAGTAGCGGTGTGCCTGATGTCAGCATGGGCAACTCGTCAGTTTCGCCCATTGGTGGGGGTGACGGTAGCAGCCACTCCGGAGATTGAGCAGACCAAGGATCCTCAGTCGCTTCTGTCCCCTTCTTTAGGCAAATGGAGATGAACAAATTGAGTATGAGCAACGCCGCCCCGGCAAGCAGAAGCGCTGTGCCCGCGGCGCCCAGAGCGCTTAGGCCTTCAGCTCCGGTGTCATCTACCCAGTTGGAATACAGAGAAGTTGCATTCGGGTCGGCATATACGAAGTCAGGCTGTTCTGTCACTAAGCCCGATAATGCCGGGCCAACGAAAGCCAAGAGAGCGCCCGCTCCGATAACAAGAAAGTTCAGTAGGCCCAGTAACTCGTTGAGTTGGCGGCCCCAGATCTTTGGAGCCCACCAATGGATTGCCGCTAGGAGCCCAAGAAGTCCTGCTCCGTAGATCAATACTGATTGTTGGCCAGTTACCCAAGTGGTCATTCGTAGTTGGGGATTTCCATCGTTTCCGCGGCCAGCGATTTCGAGCCAGTCGGCCGCTGCTCCGACTAATCCGACTAGAGCGCCTACAAGCACGAGCTTGCCTGCAGCAAAAGCCGCAATCAGAGAAGTGCTTATTTTGGGCAATTTCCGATTCTGGATAACAGCGAGACCTAATAAACCAAGTAGTCCTGCTGTGCCTAGTAATGCCCCCCCATAGAGCCCTACTAATACAACCCCTTCAAAGCCGTCAATTATGTCGGCTCCTTCTCCTGTAATCGCAAAGTTGGTCCATGCACCAAAGCCAAAAAGGCCGACCAGACCGATAGTGAAGTACATGGCGATTGGTTCAAAGACTCGTCGTTTGGCGGCAGCCAAAACGATTTCTGCGACTACTCCAAGTACCGGAACGACGTAGATGAATAGCTGGGGTGTCCTGTGAATCCAGTCGACTCGCTCCCAAATTCCATAGTTGCCGAGTAAGAACACTCTTCCGTAACGGTGGTCTATGTAAAGGATTGCTATTTGGCCAAGCAGAACCGGCAGACTGACCATCAGCATCGAAGCGGTCACTAACGCCGACCATGTGAACGGTGGCGTTTCGTCCATGTAAAGACCTGGTGATCTCAGAGTCATCACAGTTGTTGCGACCGTGATCGAACCGAGGAGCAGAGCGATAACTAGACCGCTTAGGGCCAGGAGGTGAAGGTCAACCCCATTGGCCCATCCGCCGTATGGGCCGCCATTGCCCAAGTAAGCCCCGATGAGAACAACAGCCGAAATTTTCCATGCCCAAAAGGATGCTGTTGCTGCTCTTGGAAAAGCCAAGTTTGAAGCGCCTATTTGAAGGGGCACTAGGTACATGGCCAGGCCAAGAAACGCCGGGATCAGGAAAAGCAGGACGAGAGTTTCTCTCGACAGTGCGAAACTTTGAGCGAAGCTATCAGCGTCGAGACTGACAAATTTGCTTGCCGACGTTAGGTCTAGTCGAACGAGTAGGTCGAGAACGACTCCGATAATGAGGAACCCGAGCGAGCTGATAATGAAAAGTCGGCCGGTTCGCTTGTGGTCAGCAGTCGTCAACCAGCCAAATGGCGTTGGGTCTTCCACGGGCACACCGGGAGAAGTTGAAGCGGTTGTGTTTTCGCTCATCGTGTCCTGCTGTTTGCTGCCTCGATAAATAACGGATCGTGCCTACCCGAAGGTTGACTGTGCTTTAAAGCGCGGTCGAAACCGCGCAGGTGCTGAAGGTGCACTTTACTCACCAGCTTGCCAGTCGTGTAACTCCAAAGCTGTGTTCTCTTAAGGTCTTTTCGGGCCGGCATTAGATCTGATGTCATCAGCTTGTCGTCCCATATGTCAGCACGTCGATAGCCATGGCAATAAACAGCGCCCCCAGGTAGACGTTTGAGTACACAAAGACTTTCATTGCTTGCACCGAAGTCGGTTTGCGAAGCAACCCAAGAGTACGCCACAAGAACAGCAATCCACCTATTAGCGCGACCGATAAATACACAAAACTCATGTCTGCAGCAACGTGGAACCAAATCGATAACCCAAAGATCACGATTGTATAAAGCACCATCCTTGTTGCGGTTGCTCTGACGCTGGTCACGACAGGGAGCATGGGGACAGAGGCAGCCTCATATTGGTCGGCGTATTTGATTGCTAATGCCCAGAAGTGCGGCGGGGTCCAGAAAAAAACGATCGCAAACAAAATAATCGGATTCAGGCTTAGTGACCCAGTTACAGCGGCCCAGCCGATTAGTGCCGGGGCGGCACCGGCGGCACCTCCGATGACGATGTTTTGCTTGGAGGTCCTCTTTAACCAAAGCGAGTAAACAAACACGTAGAAAAGGCATGCGCCGAGGGCGAGAACCGCTGAAAGCCAATTCACGAATAAGTAGAAGAGAACGAAGGCAACCGCTTCAAGCGCTACGCCAAAAACAAGTGCTGAACGGGGGGTGATGGCTCCAGTTACTAGTGGCCGACCTTGGGTTCGTTCCATCAGGCGATCTATATCGCGATCGATGTACATATTGAAGGTGTTCGCACCTCCAGCTGCCAGGGCACCACCCGCGACGGTGAGCAACACTAGAGACAGCCTTGGCATACCGCCATGGGCGAGGATCATGGACGGCACGGTCGTGATTAACAACAGTTCGATTATTCGCGGCTTGGTGAGCATGACGAAAGCGCTGACCGTCGCCAAAGTTCCTCTGCCATTACTTTCGATGGCTGTCGTGCTGTACTCCATCGTGCGCCACGATACGTCCCAAACGCTCAGTGACCCAACTAGATGAGACGATTCGCGCAGAATGTTGTTTAAGTCGTAGGTTCAGTAGTGTGAGAATCGTCACTTTAAACGCTCGTCAATACCATTGGCTGACTCGATATGCGTTGTGGTTTCTGTCCGCAATAGTGGTGTCAGGCGCTGCGGTGAGACTCACGGGCAGCGGATTGGGCTGCAGCGATTGGCCGAACTGTGAACCGGGTCAACTGATTCCGGAGGCGGATTTTCACGCTTGGGTGGAATTTGGTAACCGGTTAGTTACAGGTCTCGTGTCGCTTGCTGTGGTCTTAGCAGTCTTGGGTTCGTTGAGGCGGATGCCGCCAGCTCGCGCCCTCACCGTATGGTCCTGGGGATTAGTCATTGGTGTCGCGGCACAAATCGGTCTAGGGGCGATGACTGTTCTCACTCACCTATCGCCTCCGATTGTCATGGGTCATTTCTTGTTGTCGATGGTTCTTATTTGGAACTCAGTTGTACTTGAAAACCTTGCTCGACCAAATGGATCATCTATCGGGAGAACATTAGTTAGTCCTTCACTGAGGTATCACGCCTACCTGGTCGTGTTCATGACTGCACTCGTAATAGTCGCTGGCACACTCGTAACCGCGACGGGCCCTCACGGAGGCGATGAGAACGTGGCGCGTTTAGGGTTTTCGTTTCCGAGTGTCGCGAGGATCCACGGGTGCACAGTTGTGGCACTATTAGCCGTATCGATCATGTTGAGGCTGAGAGTCCGTAGCGATACCAACAGCCACTTTCTTCGTAGGGTAAATATTTTCTTGTTAGTAGCACTTGGGCAAGCCGTGATTGGCTATGTCCAGTACTTCACAAAGTTGCCAATTGTGTTGGTTGCCTGTCACATTGCAGGAGCGACGGTTCTTTGGATAATGGCTATACGACTATTACTAGCGTCGAACCCTCAAACAGTTAAGGCGGGGTGACATGTCACATTTCTTGCCCTCTGTGACTTTTGGAGGGCGCGGAGCAGAAGTGGAAAGCTCTCCAGTGCTAACTGGCGATGAAGTTCCAGAATCGCTCACCGACGAGGACGTTCCATGGGTGGTGTTGGTATGGAACGACCCAATAAACCTAATGAGTTATGTGGTCTTTGTACTTCAAAAACTTTTTGGTTATAGCACTGAAAAGGCGACGCAGTTGATGCTTGATGTGCATGAAAAGGGTCGTGCCGTTGTGTCTAATGGGAGCCGAGAAAAAGCTGAGTTAGATGTCTTTCGGCTCCACGAGTATGGGTTATGGGCAACAATGCAGAAGGATTTGTGACGTGAAGTTTGGCTGGCGCTTTCGTACCAAACGAAACGGTTTTGTTGAAATAAGGGTTGCCGATGAAGAGCGTCAATTGATTGCTCAACTCATTGAGCAATTACGGGAATTAGTTCTTTCTACTTCGCCTGAAGGGTCAGTCGATCCTTCAATCCGTCGCCTTTACCCCACGGCCTATGTTGAAGATGCCGAAAGGGAACATAAGTATCAACGTTTGATGCGCGATCAATTGTTGGAGCGCAGACTCGCGCATTTAGATGTGGTGGAGTCAACCCTTCAGGATGAGGAATTGAGCCGTGAGGCTTTGATTGCATGGATTACGAGCATTAACGATTTGCGCCTTGTTCTTGGCACTCATCTAGATGTGAGCGAGGACGAGGAACCAACGTTTGCGGATGAAAACGACCCGAAACAACAGCAAAGAGCGATCTATGACTATTTGAGTCATTTGCTAGGTGAGCTGGTTGATGCGGCAAACAACTAAAGCTTCGATTTATAGGATCGGTGGTTTCCTGGCCCATCGGGCCTAGTCTGGGCCTGCTAGCCCCCATCGTCTAGCGGCCTAGGACACTGGCCTTTCACGCCAGCAGCACGGGTTCGAATCCCGTTGGGGGTGCCATAGTTTTCCGCAAGGGGTTATAGACGTCCCAATTCGTTTAGATGATTGGCGGTAACCAGAGTTTCACCGCTGTGCCCTGGTCTGTTTCGTCGAGAATTCGTGCATCGCCACCAAAGCTTTCAGCCACATGGCGAACAATCGACAGGCCTAGTCCCGAACCAGGTGAAGATTTTGCGTCTTGGGCTCTGTAAAACCGCTCAAAAACTCGTTCGCGTTCGTCAACGGAGATTCCGGGACCCTGGTCGCGCACCGTCACGGAACCATCGGCTACCTGCACCTGAATGGGAGCGGCCGGCGGACTCCACTTAAGAGCATTATCAAGCATGTTTGATATCGCCCTTTCAAGAAGCGCTGGGACAGCCATTACTTGGCATGGTTCCGCTGTGTATTCAATGGGCGAGGATGTTCGCCGCCGGTGCCGCTGGACAACTGCATCAACGAGGTCATCGAGCTCAACTGGAGAGGGTTCGTCCATTTGATGTCGATCCGTTGCAAGTTCAACGAGTTCAGTTACCAACCCAGTTAACTCGTCTAGTTCAAACAGCACATCGTCCAGAATCTCTTGTCGTTCGTTCTCTGGAATCAACGGTGATCTTTGTATGTGTTCCAAATTGGTCCGAAGACTTGTTATGGGTGTACGCAACTCATGACTTGCGTCGGTAACAAGGCGGTGCTGTTGTTCTCGGGACGCGCTCAACGCGCTGAGCATTTGATTAAAACTTGCGGCTAACTGGCCGAACTCATCATCTCTTCGGACTTCGATCGGTTGATCCACATCTTGAGTGACTGCGACATCGTTTGCTGCTTCGGTCAAACGTTTCACTGGGCGAACAACCCGACCTGCTATGACAAACCCAGAAATGCCAGCTCCCGCGACGCCGATAATGAAAATCTGGATACTGATCCGCCAGAGACCTTCCAATAACTCATCTACTTCGTCCATGGGACGGGCAATCATTACTGCTCGGCCAGGCATCTTTAATGGGGCGGTGAGTACCCGCATCCGATAGCCAGCAACTTCGGTGGTATCAATCTGACTGCGATAATTGCCGCGAGCAATAGCTAGGTCATCGCGGCTAATGGGCAAAGGTTCAACATTGCTCGCCCAAATGCGACCTCTAGTGTCGAACACTTGCAGCAACACATCGTCAGGTGCGTACCTCCCAAACAAACGTCGATCGAATTCTTGTGGGCGTCCGAGTTTGTCTCCCAATTGCACTACTAAAGCCGCCCGATCTCGCAGGGTGTCATCCAAAGTGTGCAGAGATCTGGCTCTAGCCATATATAAGAAGGTTCCAGCGACAACAGCCACGACGACTGCTACGACTGTCGCTATTAGAACTGCCACTCGAGCCCGAAAACTCATGAGGCCCTAAGAACGTAACCGACGCCGCGGACCGTCCGGATTAGTCGTTCACGATCATTGGTTTCTGTTTTGCGTCGTAGGTATCCCACGTAGACCTCCAAACTGTTCGATGCCAGCGTTGAGTCATATCCCCAAACAGCCGCGTAGATTTGATCTCGGGTTAACACTTGGTTGGGGTGTTCTAGAAAAAGCTCAAGCAGCTCATACTCCGTTCGCGTTAAGTCCAGGAGTTGGTCATCCCTGTAGGCCTGGTGAGCTTGCCTATCTAGGCACAGGTCCTGAAAACACAGAAGGGGCTGCTCTAGTGAGACAATTTCACGCTTATTCCGTCTGAGTAAAGCTCTAACCCGCGCCAGTAACTCATCAAGAGCGAACGGCTTTGCCAAGTAATCATCAGCGCCAGAGTCCAGTCCCATTACACGGTGTTCGGTTTCTTGACGCGCTGTCAGCAACAAGATTGGTAGTTCAGAACCTTCGGAACGCAACTGTTGACACACGTCAATTCCACCAAGATGCGGCATGGTCAAATCAAGGATCATCACATCAACTGCATGGGCAATTTCCATCGCCTGCAATCCATCCGATGCTGTTACAACTTGATAATTTTCTGCTTTGAGCGCGCGTTCTAGGGCGTCGCGAATTCTTCGATCGTCATCGACGATACCCACAACGGTGATGTCTTCTGGGGCGCGTTGGGTCCTATCCATCAGCTATCGGTTTATCTCCTAAAGATGAATGTTGGATGAGAATCGATGATCATCGCCACTACATCAGCCCCGAATAGGATCTGACTCACAATGGCCAACTCATCTGCTGATCTTGGAGTTTTCGGTGAACCGGGATCGCTGACGGGTTGGCGCTGGTTCATATTTCTTCTCCTTTTTCTATATCCAGTTGCCTGTTCCGTTGATACTTCAGATAACCGAATGGCCGCCTCAACCACTCTGGCACAGCAGGTAACAACTTCTTCATCAGCACCTCAGACGTCCACAACAACGTCAGTCCCGTTGTCAAAGACAACAATGCCAACAACCTCTCTCGCCCCCGCTGTGCAGCCAATCACGTCAGTTCCACCATATGACGGTTGGTGGGACCCCGAAGCGGTAGGTCTTCCCTGGGGCGACACCGTGCGGGGGGTGCTGACCTTTCGTGGGTCTCCTACACGTTCTTGGTACGGGGGCGGACCTGTCCCGCTGATGCCAGAAGTTCTTTGGCGTTTCCCCGAGCAAGGGGATCTATGTTCTTTGTCGACAACCGGTGGTCGGACTACTAATTGGTGCGGCATTGGCTGGACCGGCCAACCCGCCGTATGGGAATTAGAAAATCGAACCTGGTTGGCGATCGGTGCATACGACCGCGGTATCCATGTCTTGGACGCGTCGACCGGTACTCCTATCTTGGAGCCATTCGTTACTGGCGACATCGTAAAAGGCTCTCTTACGGTAGACCCCGACGGCTTTCCTCTCATTTACAGCGGCTCTCGAGATGGGCAATTAAGGATCTTGGCCTTTGATCGGCCTGACCGGCTTGTTGAGCTTTGGAGTATGGCGGGTGACGAGGTCAACCCAGTGATGTGGAACGATGATTGGGATGGCGCTCCATTAATTCTCAAGGATTATTTGATCACCGGTGGCGAAAACAGTTGGTTCCACATAATTCGCCTAAATCGTTCTTTAGACCCTTCGGGAACGGTCACAGTGGATCCTGAAATTGTTTTCCAAGCTCCCGGCTGGGACCGTGAGTTACTTTCCGCCTTAGGGGATAACAATGTGTCGATCGAAAACTCTTTAGCTATTTCGGGAGACACAGTTTGGTTCGCAAACTCTGGTGGCCTCGTCCAAGGATGGGATCTCTCCCCACTCCAAACAGGTGATGACCCTGTTCGTAATTTTCGTTGGTGGATGGGAGACGACGTTGACGCCACGATTGTTATTGATAACGAAGGGTTCCTATACGTGGCCGCAGAATACGAGCGCGCTACTGCTAGATCACGAGAAGTCGGTCAGCTAGTAAAGCTCGACCCTTCGAAACCTGAAACGCCAGTGGTCTGGTCAGTCCATGAGGACGGAACTTTGCCTGGCGGTTTTTGGAGCACACCTGCATTACACCGAGATGTTCTCTATGTCGCAACGAACTCCGGCAAGCTCATGTCAGTAGACCGCTATTCGGGAAAAGTCTTATGGTCTAAAAGGCTCGAGGGGCCACTGTGGGGTTCTCCAGTTGTGGTCGGAGATATTCTCATAATCGGGGATTGCGGGGGCCATTTGCGGGCATATGGGGTT
>MDTA01143894.1_pt1 | contig 10981 bp, 17 predicted proteins | sample 811151 | NCBI WGS metagenome assembly MDTA01 (sample SAMN05326648, study PRJNA326480) | marine metagenome | isolation source: seawater | place: Indian Ocean: South | collected 2010 | reverse complement strand
AATTCCTATAAATATAGTATAAGGAGTTTGTATGGCTATCTTTTGGACAACACTATCTGGTAATACACTAACAACATTAGATGAGAGAGTTACAACAACATATGCTCTACCCATAAAGAGCGAATATCTCCCATTATCTGCAAACAACATGACCATCAGCCTTGTTAGTGGATCTCTACCCAAGGGTATGAGATTAAGTGGTGAAAACATAGTAGGCACTCCTTTAGAAGTTACACGGGAAACATTATACACGTTTGTTGTCCGTGCAGAGCAACATGGTGTAATCGACGATAGGACTTACAGCATAATAGTTACAGGAGCAGATGATCCTGTTTGGACAACACCAGCGGATTTATTACCGGTCGGTCCTAACGACACATTCTACATTATAGATAGTGCACCACTTGAGTTTCAACTTATAGCAACTGATACAGATCTATCAGCAGGCGATAGCTTAGAATATTATATTCAGGAAGGAGACGGCGAATTGCCTCCCGGTATCACCTTGACTACAGACGGCAGGCTGGTAGGAGTTGTTGAACCTATTTTAGCATTAGATTCTGGTTCAGGATCAGGAAAATATGATAGCAATAATTTTGGTAATTATCCATTTGACTTTGGAATTAGACCAGACAACGGATTTGACAGTTTCTTTTACGATACAACAATTTATGATCTAAGTGTTCCGTCTAATAGTCCTAGAAAATTAAATAGATTTTACGAATTTAGAGTATCTGTTAGTGACGGAGATTCTGTAGTAAAAAGAAAATTTCGAATATATGTCGTAGGCGACGATTTCTTAAGAGCAGACAATACCATCATGCGAGTTGCAAATGGTGTTTTCACTGCTGATAATTCTCACATCAGAGTACCAATATGGCTTACACCTGGAAACTTTGGTTTTAGGAGAGCTAATAATTACGTAACTTTATTCCTTGATGTTATTGACCCAAACAGTTTGAGTGGTGTGGTATCATACTCACTACAACCTACAAATGATGACGGAAGTGCAAGTGTACTTCCTCCTGGAATGGTGTTAGATGCAACCATAGGAGAAATTGCTGGTAAGGTACCTTATCAACCTGCAGTCACAAAAGAATATAAATTTACTATAAGAGCTTTTAGGCAAGCACCTTTATCTGCTGAATCTAGTTTTAAGGATAAAACTTTCACAGTCAAGATGCTAGGCGAAATTGATAGTGTATTGCAATGGACCACTACCGCGGACCTAGGAACTATAAACAGCAATTACATAAGCACCTTAAGTGTTGTTGCAACCTCTACAGTTCCTAAAGCTAACTTACTTTACACATTGGCAAGCGGAAGTCTACCTCCAGGACTTAATTTAAGTTATGATGGAGAAATTATAGGAAAAATTAACAGTTTTGGAACAAGCAATAATCCAGGGCTTACTGTGTTTGATAACGCAGGGTTACAACTAGACGGCAATACAACTACTATAGATAGACAATTTAAATTTGAAGTAAGAGTACAAGATCACTTTGGGTATAGTGCGATTACAAGAGAATTTACGGTCAAAGTTACAGATCCAGATGATAAACTATACAGTAATTTTTACATACGTCCCATGCTGAAAAAAGAGCAAAGAAGTAATTATGAATTAATTGTAAGCGATAATAATTTATTTGACAGTTCAATAATTTATAGACCTAACGATCCTAGATTTGGTATACAGAAAAATATGCAAATGCTTGTATATGCAGGAATAGAAACAAAAGCAGTTCAGGATTATGTGGCAGTCACATCACAAAACCATAAGAGAAAAAAATACAAGCTAGGAGCAGTGAAAAGTGCAGTAGCAAAAACTCCTGGGACTAACAACGAAGTTTATGAAGTAATATACGTTGACGTCATAGATCCAGATGATGCTGTCAAAAAAACTAGGAAGAAGTTCTCAACATTTACTACAAATAAACGTACAGCAGATCAAACTATGTATAACCTAGCTGATGATAGTGTTGAAAATCAAAATCCTTCTGGTTTTAGATTTGGAACTAGACAAGGTGATGTAATATACACGATGCGGCCAAGTTTTGTCATAGGCACAAGAACTATAGATGTCACTTTAGAAACTAATCCTGTTACAGCACAATTAAGAACAGGCGAAATAACCTTCAGACCTGATGTACAAGGATCACAAGACCCTTATAGATTTAGGCCAGTTCCGGAAAACACAGTTAAAGTAGACAGTTTAGCAATTAGTGTAGACGGTGGCAAAGAGGGAGAAAAATACATTAGTAATATTACAAACATGCGTGATAACATAAGAGCAGTAGGTAAGACAGAACTTAACTTTTTGCCATTATGGATGCGTACTTCACAGCCAGGATCAATAGAAACACTAGGTTATGTGAAAGCAATACCATTATGTTATGTTAAACCAGGCAATAGCACACAAGTTATAAATGCATTGAATAGTGCAAATATAAAATTTAACCAATTCGATTTTGATGTAGATAGATATATAGTTGATAGCACGACAGGTAACTCAAATGAACAATATCTACTATTTCATAATTATGAATACAATGTATAAATGATATAAATACTATGGAGAGTAAAATATGGCAATTACAACAAGTTTGACAGAAATTAATGCGATTGATGCCACATATCCGGTTGCAGGACAAGATAACGATAGTCAAGGGTTCAGAGATAATTTTAACAACATAAAAACTTCCTTGACAAAAGCAAGATCTGATTTATCTACATTGGATACTTCAACTGCAAAAATTAATGCAACTAACGATTTTAATGGCAATGATATTCAAGAAGCAAATTTTATTGCTACAACAGAAACTGTATATGGCATTGGAAATGTTTCTGCACCACAAAACGTAAACTGGAGTAATGGCTCTTATCAAACAATCCAAGTAGGAGCAGACCTTACACTTACATTAACTGAATGGCCGGCAACAGGTAAACTTGCAAAACTTAGAATGGTCGTAACCAGTGATGGACCTTCAAGGACAGTTACATGGGCCGCAGGTGGCGGTGGAACTTTAAGAAAAGATAGTGCTTTTCCAGGTGCTTTTTCTATAGCATCAACCACACAACCTAAGATTGTAGACTTTTGGACATCAGATGGTGGTACCATTGTTTATGCACAGTTTGTTGGTACATTTGGTACATGAACCACCCCTTAGCAGAAGACTATAAACATCTATCAGATACAGAACTAGCCGATAGAATGGATTCTCTAAACAAAAAATATTGGATGACTAACAATGAACAGGTTAGGAGCCAAATGGTTTTAATTTTAGATGAGCTACGTTTAGAAGTTGAAAGACGTAGATTGTCAGAAAAAGAACCTCAAGAAGAAAATAAAACACTTGACAATTTAATCAAAATCAGTTAAAATAAAAGCTATGCTGATGAAAACAGACGAACTAGGTATACCACGATTTTCTAATCGTGACTTAATGGATATGATCTATACTGGCCATATCGACAAGTGCCATGTGGTGTTATGCGATGCATCTGATGATGTTGAACGGTTCAATACAGCAATGGAAGAACAAGGTCTTCCAACACTTAAAAAATACATTCCATTAGACGTAGATGAAAAAACATTCGACGGTGTGTGCCAAGGCGAATGGTTTATGCCGGATGAATACAAGGAAATACATGTGGAAAAATATGTGTTAAGTAAATTAATTAAGGATGGCTACAAAGCACAAGGCCCTGAATATATTAGAGCGTTCGAAGAGCTAGAGCAATTTAAAAAGCGTGGTATGATGGATTTGTTGCGTTATATGATTTATCTCGTGGACTTTATGCGTCAGAATAAAATTGTTTGGGGTGTTGGTAGAGGAAGTAGTGTAGCAAGTTACGTATTATATTTGATAGGAATACATAAAATAGATCCAATCCAATATGGACTGGACTGGCGAGAGTTCCTGAGATAAGTACATATATAACAAAGGAGGTAGTATCATGCCAATGAAACAAGTAGGACGTAAACAATACAAATCTATGCAAGGTAAGATTGTAGATATGGATTTATTACGTCAAAAAAATGAACTTACTCCTGCTGTCGGTAATGCAAAAGTAAATGCACGAGGCGACGAATTAGGACCAGGTGGTGAAATAGTAAGGACAAGAGAACAAGTTCTTAAAGATTACTATGATTCTAACCCAGGTGTTCCTGATGAAGGAATGATGTCAAGAGCCGAACTAGCGGCTGAGGCAGAGAAGCAGGATGATCCATTAGTTGTTGCAGAACAAGATGATGAGTGGGTCGAAGACGAAGAAGGCAATTTTGTAAAAAAAGGTGAATAATGGCTATAAACTTACATACAATAAAAGGGGATTTACGCCCCATCAGAGATAGAGTTTTGGTTAGTGATATGCATTTTGGAGAGCAGAAAACTAAAGCAGGACTTATTGTCCTAGACGACGACACAACTACTAGAGGCATCTATCCTAGATGGGGTAAGGTGTATGCAAAAGGTCCAAAGAATAATGATGATTATTCAATAGGCGAATGGGTGTTAGTTGAACACGGTCGTTGGACTAGGAGTTGTAAAATAGATAACGGAGATCAAGAAATTGAACTTCGTATGGTAGATGCAGATTGTATTCTTGCATACTCACAAGAAAAACCAGCAGACGTGAGTATGAGTGAATCATGATAGATTTGAACAAATACAAAGAATTTGTAGAAGGAGTAACATCTGATTCTTCGAACCGCACAACAGACCTAGTAGAAACGATGAATAGGTTGGAAGAAGAATCTGGTGTAAACATGTCACTGTTACTTACAGGTGCCATAGGCATAGCTTCAGAAGGAGGAGAATTTGCTGAAATTGTTAAAAAATGTATATTCCAAGGTAAGCCACTTGATGCTGACACACAATTCCACATTAAGCGAGAGTTGGGTGATATTATGTGGTATTGGACCAATTCATGCCGAGCATTGGGATTAGACCCAAATGACGTAATACAGGAAAATGTAAACAAACTTAAAGCCCGTTATCCTGGCGGAGAATTTGATGCCCACTATAGCGAGAATAGGAAAGACGGAGACCTATAATTGATTCCCGAGACAAGTAAGAAAGTTCTCAGTGACGTAGACGGTGTTCTAGTCAACTGGGAAGACGCATTCACTTCTTGGATGGCCAAACAAAATTATACTGTAAAACAAGAAAAGGTTTACAACCAATACACAAGATACGGTATCACAAAAACAGAGTCTGATAAGTTAGTAACTCAATTTAATAACTCCGCCTGGATAGGTTGGCTTAGACCACTCAGAGATGCTACAGAGTATGTTCCAAAATTAGCAAATTTAAATTGCCATATAGAATGTATCACCAGTTTGAGTAGCGATTTATATGCAGGCAAATTAAGAAAACACAATGTTCAAAATTTATTTGGAAATGTAATACAACACACAAGGTGTATAGGCCAAGGAGCGGATAAGGATGATATATTAAAGGAATACGAACCAGGCCATTGGTGGATCGAAGATAAACCACAAAACTGTGATGCAGGATTGAATGCAGGTCATAAAGTAATTCTTATAAATCATGATTACAATATGTGGTATGATAATCCTGATGTTATTAGAGTAAATAATTGGAAAGAGATAATTGATATAATTGGAGGAGAAGCATAATGAAAGTAGAAAGTTACACAAGAAGTGCAAAAGAAAACATAGCATTTGATGAAGGACTAAGACAATTCATGCTTACAATGTATAATCATACTGCCAGCGGACTAGCTGTTAGCGGTGCAGTAGCATGGTTAACATATAGTTCAGGTTTAATGTATGCAATGGGTAGTCTTCTTTATGTGGCTATGTTTGCACCTTTAGGTATGATTTTTTGGTACAGTTTTGCAGGACAGAACTGGGATATTAAAAAGTTATCCTTGTTTTACTATGCATTTGTAACACTGATGGGATTGAGTCTAAGCACAATTTTTGCTGTTTATACTGCCTATAGTATTACACAAGTATTTTTTATTACTTCGGCAACATTTGCAGGTGCAAGTTTATACGGATACACTACCAAAAGAAATTTAACAGGGTTTGGACAATTTCTTGTTATGGGGCTCATTGGTATAATTATTGCAATGATTGTAAATATATTCTTGGCAAGCTCAGCCCTAATGTTTACAATTAGTGTTTTAGGTGTTCTTATATTTACAGGCTTGACTGCTTGGGACACACAGAATGCACGTAACATTTTCATTCAGACTAGAGATCCAAAATATGGATTACAATTTGCATTGAGTTTATATTTAAATTTTATAAACCTTTTTCAAATGTTACTAGCTCTTCTAGGAGATAGAGAATAGAAAGGAAAAGGCATGTTAAAGAAAAAGCTAGAGGTTCCTATTGCCATAAACAAAATTCCGGAACATTTAGAAATAAAAGAAACATGCCTTTCTTTAATTAACGATAGTCCAGGAGAGCGAGCAAAGTACGGTAATCTTGATATAACAAGATGTGATTATAAATTAAATGGAATCCCTCAAGAAAACGACAATCCAGATAGAAAATGGTTACAGTTTTTAAAACCGTACATACTAAATGTAGTATCTGATACGTATAAAAATTTAGGATATGATAATTTTAAGATCCATAATATTTGGTATCAACAATATGAAACTGGATCGACACATGGCTGGCATGTACACACCGACTGCCAATGGACAAGTGTATATTATTTAGACTTACCTGATACCGCTCCAAAGACACAAATTATAAGTCCTTTTGATCAAAAAACTGTTATAGAGCTAGACATAAAAGAAGGAGATGTAATTACATTTCCTAGCTTTGTTATACATCAAGCACCAAAAAACAAAAACAACAAAACAAAAACCATAATTAGTTTTAATAGTGACTCAGATATCGATCATACAGGAGGTGCATATGCACAGTGAGTTATTGTTTGGCACATTTCCTAATTATGGATTTGTGAACACTAAGGTTCCTATAGACATTTATGATGTGATAAAAGAGGAAACAGAATCATTTCCTCCTATAAAAGTAAACAACGAACTTGCCGGACAGATAGAGCATGAATACAGGCTAGCTAATTGTAAAAACACACTTGAACCTTTTTTACAATATGTGTGTAAGGAGTACGAAAAAACATGGGGTAGAGATGCAGATAGTAAAAACTGGCGTTTGGGAGATATATGGGTAAACTATCAAAAGAAACATGAATTCAATCCACCACATCACCATGATGGAAGTTATAGCTTTGTAATTTTTATACAGATTCCATTTTATATCAAAGACGAATTAGATAATAAAAGTGTAAAGGATAGCAATTTGCCAAGACCAGGACACTTTAGTTTTTCTTACACAAATATATTTGGCGAAATATGCAACTCTGATATTGAAATAGATAAGAAGGACGAAGGAAGGCTTTTACTATTTCCAAGTAAGCAAGTCCATCAAGTTTTTCCGTTTTACACAAGTGATGAGTTTAGAATAACGGTTGCAGGAAATTTATATGAAGTTTAACAAAATAGTAATTGTAGGAGGAGGAAGTGCAGGATGGATGACTGCGGCTACTCTAATAAAAGCATTTCCATCTAAACATATCACACTTGTTGAATCAGCAAATCAACCAGTCGTTGGTGTAGGTGAAAGCACTACCCAGCTTATGAGACGTTGGCAGAATTACTTAGGGATACCTGATATAGACTTTTTAACCAAATGTAATGCAACAAATAAATTAAGTATTAGATTTGAAAACTTTCATAAAAATGACAAAATAGGATTTCACTATCCATTTGGCAGATTAGATGAAAGACATTACAATGTTGCAGATTGGTTTGCCCATCAATATAAAAACAAGGTGCCTTTTGAAAATTTTGTTAAGGATTGTTCACCTATTAGTTTTTGCATTGAAGAAAACAAAGTTCCTACAGAACCAATAGCAAACGGCTGGCAGATTGAAAAAGATGCGGCTTGGCATTTTGATACACACAAATTTTATGCATATTTACGAGACGAATATTCTAAGCCAAAAGGTGTAAAACACATTATAGCTGATGTAATAAGTGCTAATAAAGATGAGAACGGTTATATAACCAGTATTAATACGGACGAAGGAATTTTAGAAGGAGACTTGTTTTTTGACTGTACAGGATTCAAACGTGTATTAATAGAAGGTGCTTTGTCTGAACCTTGGGTAGGCTTTAACAACAAAACTTATACAAACTGTGCTTGGGCGGCCGCAAGACCATATGAAGACAAATATAAGCAATTAAGGTTATACACAAATAGTGTTGCACTAGACTATGGTTGGGTTTGGGAAATACCAACATGGGAAAGAATAGGCACTGGATACAATTACTGTGACGAATATATATCATCTGAAGATGCCCTTAAAGAATTCAAATCCTATCTTGGACCAATATCAGAAAAAATGGATTTCAAACATATACATATGCGAAACGGAATGAGCAAAAGGATTTGGGTCAAAAACTGTATCAGTATAGGATTAAGTGGTGCATTTATAGAACCTCTCGAATCTAACGGACTAATGAGCGTTCACGAGTTTTTATTGCACTTTGTCAATATTGCTAATGGTAAAGAGGCATTGAATAATTTTGATGCACAAGCATTTAACCATAACTGTAGAGAAGCATTTTTGTATTTTGCAGATTTTATTACATTGCATTATGCTATGACTTCAAGAGATGATAACAAGTATTGGCAAGATATACAGCAACAGGATTTTAACGATAGCCCGTTATTACAACAGGTATATACCGCTATGGGTTGTCCATACTTTGAAATACAAGAAAGGCTGAATTGGGATCAGCTAGGCGCTGTTCTTTTTATGATTGCAGGACATAAAATGAGTCCCTACAATGACTTCAAAGATTCAAATGCAGTATTTTGGGGAGATAATATGTCTGACGAGATTGCTAATTTACATTACAAAATAGACGCAGTCAATAAAGAAAAACGTAAATTTACAGATAGTTTTCCAAATAGTGTTGATTTTTACAAAAAATATCATTGACAAGCAACTATTTGTCTGCTATAATAAACATAAAAAATATAGGTAAGGCATGATGACAGAAGAAACTTCTTTGTTAATTTCAATAGTATTAATGATTAGTGTCACATTTTTACTAAATTGGTTGGTAGACGGAGTATTATAATGAAACTATGGAAGAGAAAAGACACAAGGCCACACTGGGAAGTAATGGCAGATGATGGTATGAACAAGTTTTTAAAATTTTGTATTACTTGTTTATTTCTTTATTTTGGATATCACGTTGTGATTGCAACAATTGAAAGGTTTGCTGGATGAAAGAATTATGGGTAGAAAAATATCGTCCTAAGACAGTAGATGGATATGTTTTTAGAGATGATGCTCAAAGAAAGCAAGTTAAAACATGGATCAAGGATAGAACTATTCCGCATTTGCTTTTTAGCGGAAATGCTGGTATAGGAAAAACTACACTTGCAAAATTATTGTTTAATGAACTTGAAATAAATGAATATGATATACTAGAAATAAATGCTAGTAGAACTAATTCTGTCGATGATGTTAGAGATAGAATTGTAAACTTTGTACAAATGATTCCTTTCGGGGACTTTAAAGTGGTGTTGTTAGATGAAGCAGATTATCTATCGCCTAATGCACAGGCGGCACTTAGGGGTGTTATGGAGGAGTACCATACGACTTCTAGGTTTATTCTTACTTGTAATTATCCTAACCGTATTATACCGGCTATCCATAGTAGGTGTCAAGGTTTTCATATCGCAAAAATTGATCAGACTGAATTCACAGCTAGAGTGGCGGAGATCCTCATCACTGAAGGCGTTACACCAGACTTGGATATACTTGACACATATGTTAAAGCAACTTATCCGGACTTGAGAAAGTGTATCAATACTGTACAAATGAACATACAAGACAGCAGTTTACTTAGACCAAATGAAGGTGATACTGGAGAAGCTGACTGGAAACTGGATATGGTAGAACTGTTTAAAGAAGGCAAGATACAACAAGCCAGAAAACTTCTATGTGGTACAGTTCGCCCAGAAGAGATGGAAGATATATACAGATGGCTGTATGATAACATAGAACTGTTTGGTAATAACGATCAACAAGACCAAGCAGTACTTATAATAAAACAAGGATTAGTTGATCATACTTTAGTTGTGGATCCAGAAATAAATTTGGCCGCAACACTGATTAGACTTTCGAGATTAACGAGTGACGTACATAGTAAATGACAAATGCATCAAATGTAAACATATGGATTGCGTCGAGGTATGCCCAGTAGACTGTTTTTACGAAGGTGAAAACATGCTGGTTATACATCCTGACGAATGTATTGATTGCGGAGTTTGTGAACCAGAATGCCCTGCAGATGCAATAGATTCTGTAGCTAGTGAATTTTGGGAAGACTTCAATAGAAAATGGGCAGAACAATGGCCTAACATTACTGAGAAACGTGATGAAGATGTTCCAGAGGATGCCGCAGAATGGAAAGACGTAGAAAATAAGTTAGAGGAGCATTTTAGTGAAAAGCCAGGTCAAGGAGACTAAACCAAATTTAATACACGACTTAGTAAGAATTAATGTTTTAGAAGAAGAATTAGCATACTATAGAACATTAATACAACCCCACGATACAGGACACATACATACTACAATACATTTTATTGAAGATAGAGTTCGAATTTTAAAAGGAGGAAAGAAAGAATGGCCGTTCGTTTAATATCGTATACAAAACCATCTGAATTTGAAGCATGGGATAACGAAGAATTATTAGATGTACAAGATCTAGTTGCCTACTGTGCGAGAGTTAGTAATCCTAGCAATCAAAACAATACAGCAACTAACGAAAAATTATTAAAATACCTTGTAAAGCATAAACACTGGTCACCTTTTGAAATGGTTAATGCTTGTTTAGAAATAGATACTACAAGAGACATTGCTCATCAAATAGTAAGACATAGAAGTTTTAGTTT
>MDTA01082002.1_pt1 | contig 10982 bp, 20 predicted proteins | sample 811151 | NCBI WGS metagenome assembly MDTA01 (sample SAMN05326648, study PRJNA326480) | marine metagenome | isolation source: seawater | place: Indian Ocean: South | collected 2010 | reverse complement strand
ATCAAAAGAGAAAGAAGAAAGAGTTGGAAGAATGCTTTTAATGCATGCAAATTCAAGAGAAGATATTAAAGAAGCAAATACTGGAGACATAGTAGCACTTGCAGGTTTAAAACATACAATTACCGGACATACTTTATCTGATGAAGATAACCCAGTTTTATTAGAACCAATGGAGTTTCCTGATCCAGTAATTGAAATAGCTGTTGAGCCAAAAACTAAAGCGGATCAAGAAAAAATGGGTGAGGCTTTAGGTAGATTAGCGAAAGAGGATCCATCATTTAGAGTTTCTTCTGACGAGGAGTCTGGACAAACTATCATCAAAGGTATGGGTGAATTACATTTAGATATAATTGTTGATAGAATGAAAAGAGAATTCAAAGTTGAAGCTAATGTAGGCGCTCCTCAGGTGGCTTACAGAGAGACAATAGAGAAGTTAACAGAATTTGATTATACGCATAAAAAGCAAAGCGGGGGAGCCGGTCAATTTGCTAGAGTAAAACTTTCTGTTGAACCACTTGAACCAGGTGCTGGACGTCAAGTCGAAAGTAAAATTAAAGGTGGAGCAATACCTAAGGAATTTATACCAGGTGTTGAAAAAGGTATCGAAAGTGTTTCAGACACAGGTATATTAGCTGGTTTCCCAATTATAGATTACAAAGTTACAATTTTAGATGGTTTGCATCATGATGTAGATTCAAGTGTTTTAGCTTTTGAACTTGCATCAAGACAATGCTTTAAAGAAGCATGTAATAGAGCAACATTAAAATTATTAGAACCAGTAATGAGAGTTGAAGTAGTAACTCCCGAGGATTATATGGGTGACGTGATTGGCGACCTAAATAGTAGAAGAGGTCAAATAAATACGCAAGAGCAGAGAGGCAATGCAACTGTAATTACAGCAATGGTTCCTTTAGCAAACATGTTTGGTTATATAAATAGTTTAAGATCTATGTCGCAGGGTCGAGCACAATATTCAATGTTTTTTGATCATTATTCAAAAGTTCCGCAAAATGTACAAGACGAGGTTACTAAAAAGACAGGTTAATTATGGAAAAACAAAATATTAGAATTAAACTTAGAGCCTACGATAATAAAATCCTAGATCAATCTACTGAGGAGATTGTAAACACTGTAAAAAGAACTGGTGCCAACATTAAAGGCCCGATACCACTTCCAACTAAAATTGAAAGATATACAGTCTTGAGATCACCCCATATAGACAAAAAAAGTAGAGAACAGTTTGAAACAAGAACCCATAAAAGGTTAATAGACATTATTGAGCCAACCCCACAAACTGTTGAGGCTCTTATGAAGTTAGATTTAGCATCTGGTGTGGACGTGGAAATAAAGATTTAAAATTATGACTGAAATTGCATTATATGGAAAAAAAATCGGTATGACCAGAGAGTTTTATAAATCTGGTCAATCAGTGCCTGTTACCGTGGTTAAACTGGACAAGGCTAGAGTAATACAAATTATAAAAAAAGACCAAAGAGGTTATAATGCCGTACAACTTGGATACGGAAAAATTAAAAATTCAAAATTAAATAAATCTTTAAAAGGTTATTTTGCAAAAAAAAATACTGAACCAAAAAGAAAACTGAAAGAATTTAAAGTTAAAAATTTAGAACAATATAAAGAAGGCAATGAATTTGGTTTAGAAATATTTAAAGAAGTTAAGTTTGTTGATGTAAAATCAAAAACTATCGGAAAAGGTTTTGCAGGAGCAATGAAAAGACACAATTTTAGTGGTTTGAGAGCATCTCATGGGGTATCAATCTCTCATAGATCGCACGGTTCTACAGGTCAAAGGCAAGATCCTGGTAAAGTTTTTAAAGGAAAAAAAATGGCTGGTCACATGGGTGATAAGTTACGTACAATACAAAATATAGAGATTATCAAATCAGATATTGATAATAATTTACTATATTTAAAGGGTTCAATACCAGGATCAAAAAATACAGAAGTTATGGTAAAAAAATCCGTTAAAGATGTTAAAAAACTCTCTATTCTAGAAAAAATCGAGTTAGCTGAAAAAGCAAAAAAAATTCCAGATAAAAAAAAAGGTAAAAAATGAAAATTGAATTAATAAATATTGATGGAAAAAAAAGTTCGATTGAAGTTTTAGATAAGATAGTCACTGCTAAGATTAATAAACAATTGATTAGCGATGTTTTGTACAAAACAAATGCAAACTACAAAGGAAGAAAAGCCAAGACCAAACAAAAGAATGAAATAATTGGATCTACATCTAAGATATATGCCCAAAAGGGAACTGGTAACGCACGACATGCTAGTAGAAAAGCTCCAATATTTGTTGGTGGTGGAGTTGCTCATGGTCCCAAAGGAGAAACAAGCTATAAAAAAAGAAAACTTAATAAAAATGAAAAAAGACAAAGTATAGCTTCACTAATAACTGAAAAAAATCTAAACAAAAATTTAATTATCCTAAATAATTTTGATAAAGAAATTAAGAAAACAAAAGAAATTTATAAAATATTTGTAAAACTTAACATCAATAATTCTCTTCTAATATTAGATAAAAAATCTTATGATAAAATAAATAAAGCAACTAAAAATTTACCAAACATCAAAACAACTGATGTGAATCATTTCAGCGCATATGATTTAGTTAAATTTAAAAAAACTGTTTTTACAGAGTCTTCAATTAAAGAACTTGAAAAAAGGTACCAATAATGAACAAAATACACTTATACGATAAAATACTATCACCCGTAATTACAGAAAAATCTACAAATCTTTCTGAACAGAATAAAATTGTTTTTAAGGTACCTACAAGTTCAAATAAAATAATTTTAAAAAAAAATATAGAAAAATTATTCAAAGTAAATGTAATTAAAGTGAATATTATAAATAAAAAAAAGAAAACTAAATTAGTTCGGGGTAGGAAAGTAAGTAAAAAAGGTTTTAAAAAGGCAATTATAACTTTAAAAAAGGGACAAAGTATTGATCTAACTACAGGAATATAAAAATGGCACTTAAATCATTCAAACCTTATACAAAATCAACTCGAGGAACAATTTTGGTAGATAGGTCTAATTTGTGGAAAGGAAAACCATACAAATCATTAACCATGACCAAAAACTCCTCTAAAGGTCGGAATAATCTCGGAAGAATAACAGCCAGAAATAATGGCGGAGGTCATAAAAAGAGGTATAGAAAAATTGATTTCTTTAGAAAAAAAATAGACATTAAAGCAAACGTTGAAAGAATTGAGTATGATCCAAATAGATCTAGTCACATCATGCTGGTAAAATATGAGGATAATAGTCACTCTTATCATTTAGCACCGCAAGGAATTAAAATTGGAGATAAAATTGAGAATGGCAATAAAAAAGAGATAAAAATCGGAAATAGTATGCCTCTTCACGATATTCCAGCCGGTATAGAGATTCATAACGTTGAAATTTATCCGGGTGCTGGAGGTAAAATTGCTAGATCTGCTGGAAGTTCAGTGATGATATCGGGTACGGATGGTAATTATTCTATAATTAAAATGACCTCAGGAGAAGTTAGAAAAATCGATTCAAGATGTATGGCTACAATTGGTGTTTTATCTAATCCGGATCAAAAAAATATAAAGATAGGAAAAGCTGGAAGATCTAGGTGGCTTGGCAGAAGACCTCATACTAGAGGTGTTGTGATGAATCCAGTTGACCATCCATTAGGAGGAGGAGAAGGTAAAACAGCAGGTGGAAGACACCCAGTTTCAAGAACAGGACAATCTGCGAAGGGTTTGAAGACGAGGGATAACAAAAGGACTGATAAATTTATAATTAGAAGACGAAAAAGGAAGAAAGCATAATTATGGCTAGAGCGATTTGGAAAGGACCGTTTGTTGAAGAAAGCTTAATTAAAAAAGTTGAAAAATTAAAAAAGGATCCTAATAAAAAACCTATTAAAACTTGGTCAAGAAAATCAACTATATTGCCAGATTTTGTTGGGTTTAGTTTTTTAATTTATAATGGGAGAAAATTTATACCAATTACAATTTCTGAGGATATGGTTGGCCATAAATTTGGAGAATTTGCGCCTACTAGAACTTTTGCTGGACATACACCGGCCGATAAAAAAGCCGCAAAAGAAGCGACATCAACAATTAAGGATGACAAAAAATGATTAAAAAGGTAAAAAAAAAAAACTGACTATAAACTAGTTAAGTCTATAAATAAAAGTGTTAGATCAAGTGTGAGAAAGTTGTCACCAATATTAAAGGGTATTGTTGGCAAAAAAGTTAATTTAGCCCTAAGAGATTTATCTTTTTCAGATAAAAGAATTTCAAATGATATTAGTAAAACAATTTCTTCTGCAATAGCAAATGCTGAAAATAATTATCAATACGATATTGATAAATTATTTATTAAAGAAGCTTTTTGTGGAAAACAAGTAATCATGAAAAGGTTTAGACCAAGAGCAAAAGGTAGAGCGGCTCCAATAATTAAACCTTATTCAAATGTAACAATAATTCTAACTGAAAACACTAAGAAAGTAGAGGAACATGGGTCAAAAAGTTAATCCAGTAGGTCTGAGACTTGGCATAAATAGAGGCTGGGACTCTGTTTGGTATGCAAAGAAAAAAGATTTCGGTAATTATTTAATAGAAGATTTCAAGATTAGAGAATATATAAAAAAAAATGTAATTAACTCAGGTGTATCAAAAGTAATGATTGAGAGAACATCTAAGAAGTGTTTTGTAACTATATATACGTCAAGACCTGGATTTGTTATTGGCAAAAAAGGTAGCGATATAGAAAAAATAAAAAATAAGTTGTCAAATTTTACTAAGAACGAAGTTACTCTTAATATAAAAGAAGTTAAAAAACCAGAAACAAATAGTTTTTTAGTCGCAGAAAATATATCACAACAATTAGTTAAGCGAATTTCATATAGACGTGCCATGAAAAGAGCAATGCAATCTGCCTTAAGACTTGGTGCAAAAGGTATTAAAGTTTCTGTAAGTGGAAGATTGGGAGGAAATGAAATTGCAAGAACTGAATGGCTGAGAGAAGGTAGTATACCCTCACATACTCTTAGAGCAGATATTGATTATGCTGAGGCGGAGGCTTTAACAACTTATGGTATTATTGGTATTAAAGTTTGGATTTATAAAGGAGAGGTGTTTGCTAAAGAATTTAGCCAAGAAACAAATAAAAAATAATTATGTTACAACCAACTAGAACAAAATACAGAAAAGCTCACAAAGGCAGAATTCATGGAAAAGCCAGCAGGTGCAATATAATGAATTATGGGGCATATGGACTTAAAGCAATGCAGCCAGATCGAGTTATATCAAAACAAATAGAGGCAGCAAGGGTAGCGCTAACAAGACATATGAAACGACAAGGCAGAGTATGGACACGAATTTTTCCTAACATACCGGTATCCAAAAAACCAGTTGAGGTGAGAATGGGAAAAGGCAAAGGTTCGCCTGAATATTGGGCATGTCGAGTTAAACCAGGTAGAATATTATTTGAAATTGATGGAGTATCTGAGGATATTGCTAAAGAAGCACTATATAAGGCTTCAGCTAAACTTCCAATAAAAACAAAATTTATAAAAAGATTTGTATAAAATGAAAAAAAAGGAAATAAAAAAAATGACTAAAACACAAGCTTTGCAAAATATAGATAAGCTTAAAAAGGATTTATTAAATCTTAGATTTCAAAAAATTAATTCTCAAATAACAAATCCTGCAAAAGTAAGCGAAACAAAAAAAAATATTGCAAGATTGAAAACATTATTGAAAGGTAAGCCAAATGCCTAAAAAAGTTTTAACAGGTATTGTAGTTAGTGATAAGCCTAATAAAACTATTACAGTTGTAGTAGAAAGGAAATATCAGCATCCGATATTAAAAAAAATTGTAAAAGTGAAAAAAAAGTATAATGCACATGATGAAAATAATAAATTTAAAAATGGAGACAAGGTAACAATAATAGAGAGCAAACCTTTTTCAAAAAATAAGAGATTTGAGGTAGTAAAATAAAAATATGATACAAGTACAAACAGAATTATTGGTAGCTGACAATACTGGAGCAAAAAAAATTGAATGTATTAAGGTTTTAGGTGGTTCAAAGAGAAGATACGCTAGCATTGGAGACACAATAGTAATAGCTGTCAAAGAAGCCATTCCAAAAGGTAAAGTAAAAAAATGCTCTGTTCATAAAGCGGTGGTTGTTAGAGTTAAAAAAGGTATTCATCGAAATGATGGCTCGAAAGTAAAGTTTGACAATAATGCAGCGGTTTTAGTTGATGATAAAGGTGAACCAGTTGGGACAAGAATATTTGGTCCAGTCACAAGAGAATTAAGAAATAGAGGACAAATGAAAATTATTTCACTAGCCCCAGAGGTATTATGATTATAAAAAAAGGTTTAAAAGTAAAGGTTTTAGTAGGAAAAGATAAGAATAAAGAAGGAGAGGTTATAGAGATTGAAAGATCGTCAAATAGAGCAAAAGTAAAAGGGATTAATCTTATCAAAAAACATGTAAAAACTACTAAAGAAAAAAAAGGTGGAATTTTTTCAAAAGAAAATTTTATTAATATGTCAAACCTTTCATTAATAGAAAACGCAAAATTAAAAAAAAAGGAAACAAAAAAAGAGGTTAAAAAATAGATATGATACCTAGATTAAAAGAAATATTTAAAAGAGAAATTCAACCAGCTCTGAAAAAAGATCTTGGTTTCAAAAATTTAAATATGGCCCCTAAACTTGAAAAAGTTGTAATAAATATGGGACTAGGACTTGATGGAAATGATTCCAAAATTATTAAATCTTGTGAAGAGGATTTAGCAAATTTAGCAGGACAAAAACCAGTTGTGACAAAATTTAAGAAGTCTATTTCGAACTTCAAAACAAGAAAAAATACAAAAGCTGGATTAAAAGTTACATTGAGAAAAAATAAAATGTATGAATTTATTGATAGACTTGTGAATATCGCTCTTCCAAGAATTAAAGACTTTAGAGGTTTGTCATCTGATGGTTTTGATAAATTTGGTAATTTCACACTTGGTATAAAAGAGCATATAATATTCCCAGAAGTAAATTTTGATAAAGTAGATAAAATAAGGGGTCTAGACATTACTATAGTTATAAAATCAGATAAAAAAGAACATAGTCTTGAACTTTTAAAAAGAATGAATTTCCCATTTATTAGCAAAGGAGCAAATTAATTATGGCTAAACTTAGTTCTATAAACAAAAATAATAAACGTATAAAACTTGCAAACAAATATTATAAAAAAAGAGCTACTTTGAAAAAAATTATAATGAATAAAAAATTACCTCTTGAGGAACGATTTAAAGCACAACAAAAATTATCAAAACTTCCACGAAATTCGTCAAAGGTTCGTGTTAGAAATAGGTGTCAAATAACTGGAAGACCTCATGGTGTCTACAGAAAATTAAAAATTTCACGTATTGCTCTTCGAGAATTAGGTTTGCAGGGCAAAATACCTGGAATGGTAAAATCAAGTTGGTAGGAAGGATTATATGAGTTTAAGTGACCCAATAGGAGATATGTTAGCAAGAATCAAAAATGCACAAATGAGAAATAAGAAAAAAGTTGAGGTGCCCTCATCAATTTTTAAAACTAAAATTTCTGAAATATTAAAATCTGAGGGTTTTATTCTTGATTTTAAAGTAAATACTGAAAATAATAAATCCAATTTAATTATTGATCTGAAATATCATTCTGGAAACCCAGTTATTAATGCCATAGAGAGAGTCTCGAAACCTGGAAGAAGAATCTTTTCTAGCGCTGAAAGTTTACCAAAAATTAACAATGGACTAGGCATAGCTATAATTTCAACCCCAAAAGGTGTTATGACTGATATTGATGCAAGAAAGCAAAAAATTGGTGGAGAAATAATCTGTAAGGTATTTTAATGTCAAAAATAGGTAAAATAAATATTTCTATTCCTGAAAAAGTAAAAGTAGCATTGACTGACGATATGTTAAATATAGAAGGTCCTCTTGGAAAAAAAAGCTTGAACATAGATCTTAAAATGTTTGATTTAAATGTAATAGATGGGAAAGAGGTTTCTATAAAACCAAAAAAAATAACAGAGGAAACAAAAAGACTTTGGGGTATGAATAGAAGTTTAGTGAATAATGCGATAATTGGCACATCAAAAGGTTATGAAAAAACTTTAGAATTGGTCGGTGTTGGATATAGAGCGAATTTAAAAGGAAAAGTATTAAATATGCAACTTGGATTTAGTCACGACATAAATTTTGATATTCCTGAAGATATTAAAGTTATGGTTGAAAAACAAACTACAGTTAAAATTAGTGGACCAGATAAACAATTAGTTGGTATGGTTGTTTCAAAAATCAAAGCTTTAAGACCTCCAGAACCATATAAAGGTAAAGGAATTAAAGAAAAAGGTCAATACATACTTAGAAAAGAAGGAAAGAAAAAATAATGAAACTCACAACATCTTCCAGAAAGAAGTTTAGAATAAGAAATAAACTTAAAAAATTTTCAACATCTGATAGGTTTAGATTAAGTGTATCAAGATCTTCTAAAAACATCTCAGCACAAATAATTGATGACGTAAATAGCAAAACCTTATTGTCAGCCTCGTCTATTGAGAAAGATATAAAATCTATGAATAAAATGAAAAAAATGGATCTTTCAAAAATAGTTGCAGAAAAATTAGCTAAAAAAGCTCAAGAAAAGAATATTAAAAAAGTTTATTTTGATAGGGGAGTTTATAAATATCATGGACGAGTGAAAATTTTTGCAGAAACGCTTAGAAAAAATGGACTGGAGTTTTAATTAATGGAAAATAAAGATTTCAAAAAAGATGATATTTTAGAAAAATTAGTTCATATAAACAGAATAACTAAAGTTGTAAAAGGAGGAAGAAGATTCGGCTTTTCAGCACTTGTAGTTGTGGGTAATCAAAATGGCAAAATAGGAATTGCCCATGCAAAAGCAAAACAAGTTCCAGATGCAATCAAAAAGGCAAATGAAATGGCTAGGAGAAAATTAATCCAAGTTCCTTTACGAGAGGGTAGAACTATACATCACGATGTATATGGTAAAGATGGAGCAGGGAAAATTAAATTAAGAGCGGCGCCTAAAGGGACTGGAATTATTGCTGGTGGCCCTATAAGAGCGGTCTGTGAAGTTCTTGGTGTAAAAGATATAGTTGCAAAATCTATGGGTACTGCAAATCCACATAATGTTATAAGGGCAACTATGAAAGCTTTATCAAAACAATCTTCACCTAAACAAATTGCAAACATTAGAAACAAAAAAATATCTGAAATAATAGAAAAAAGAGGTTAATGACAACGTTAAATAACACAAAAAAAGTTAAAATAAATAAAATTAGACCTGGACGGGGTATAGGTTCAGGTAAAGGTAAAACCTCAGGACGTGGACATAAGGGTCAAAAATCTAGATCAGGAGTTGCTATAAAAAGTTTTGAGGGTGGTCAAATGCCTTTATATAGAAGGTTGCCAAAAAGAGGCTTTAATAGACATTCATCAATAAAATTAGTCGAAATTAATTTGAGTAATATCGAAACATTAATCAAAAAGAAAAAAATTAATAGTGAACAAGAAATTTCTTTAGACTTTCTAAAAAAAACTAAATTAGTAAATAAAAATTCAAATAAACTTAAGATTCTGGGCACTGGCGATTTAAGTCAAAAAATGACATTTAAAGTTAATTCAATCTCAAAATCAGCCAAAGAAAAAATTGAAAAAGTTGGTGGCTCAGTTCAATTAGTCAAATAGTAAAATGAGTGCAATACCAAAAAGTCACGACCTAAGAAATCGAATAATTTTTACAGTTTTGATTTTGGCAGTTTATAGATTAGGGACTTTCGTACCACTTCCAGGAATAGATCCAGAACAATTACAAACTATGATGGATAGTAATCAAAAAGGTCTTTTAGGAATGTTCAATGTTTTTGCGGGTGGAGCTGTGAGTAGAATGGCAATTTTTGCTTTAGGTATAATGCCATATATTTCATCATCAATTATTGTTCAACTTTTAACAGGTGTCTCTGACTATTTTAAAAATTTAAAAAATCAAGGCGAAATTGGCAGAAAAAAAATTACACAAATTACAAGATATGGAACAGTTTTATTGGCAACTATTCAAGGCTATGGGTTATCAGTAGGCCTAGAGTCCTCTGCTAACTTAGTCATAAATCCTGGAATTTTTTTTAAAATTTCTACTGTAACAATTATTGTTGCTGGTACAGTTTTTTTAATGTGGCTCGGTGAACAAATCACACAAAGAGGAATTGGAAATGGTATTTCATTAATAATTTTTGCTGGTATCGTAGCGGAAATTCCAAGAGCTTTAGCTACAACTTTTGAATTGGGTAGAACAGGAGCAATTTCGACTGTGATGATAATTTTTATTTTTGTTCTTTTGATCGCGACCATAATGTTTATTGTTTTTATGGAGAGAGCGTTAAGGAAAATCTTGATTAATTATCCTAAAAGACAAATGGGTAATAAAATGTATGGTGGAGAATCTTCACATCTTCCACTAAAGATTAATCAGGCGGGAGTGATACCTGCTATATTCGCATCAGCAATTTTGTTGTTACCAGTAACTTTTTCAAATTTTGACCTTTCTGAAAGTGATACATTTCTTAATATAAGCTCATATTTCTCGCAAGGACAGCCTCTATATATGTTATTATACGCATCTGGTATTATTTTTTTTACATTTTTCTACACTTCAATTACTTTTAATCCTATTGAAACGGCAGACAATCTGAGAAAATATGGTGGGTTTGTTCCTGGTATAAGACCTGGAGAAAATACTGCTGAATATATTGACAAAATTCTTACACGTTTAACTACAATTGTGGCACTATATCTAACATTAGTTTGTCTAATGCCTGAATTTTTAATTGCAAATTATCCAATACCTTTTTATTTAGGTGGAGCATCTGTATTAATTGTTGTAGTTGTTGCTATTGACACAGTT
>MDTA01028284.1_pt1 | contig 10984 bp, 12 predicted proteins | sample 811151 | NCBI WGS metagenome assembly MDTA01 (sample SAMN05326648, study PRJNA326480) | marine metagenome | isolation source: seawater | place: Indian Ocean: South | collected 2010 | reverse complement strand
GAATTAATTGTAAAAGATCCTTTTCCATATTTATAAATTTCTTTCTTTTCATTGGTTTCTAATATTATTGATCCTCCCGTGGGAAGGTCTGGGCCATTAATTATTTTTAAAATTTCAGACAATGAAACCTTATCTTTTCTAAGTATTAACTTTAATGCGTCAATTAACTCAACAACATTATGTGGGGGAATATTTGTAGCCATACCAACAGCTATTCCCATTGCACCATTAATTAATATATTCGGAAGTTGAGATGGTAGAACTTCTGGTTCTAAATTTTGACCATCATAATTTTCTTTAAAATTTACAGAGTTTTCTTCAATTCCATCAAAAAAATAATTAGCATATTTCTGTAATCTAGCCTCAGTGTATCGCATTGCTGCAGGATTATCTCCATCTATATTGCCAAAATTACCTTGACCATCTACTATTTTTATACGCGTAGAAAAATTTTGAGCCATTCTTACAAGACTATCATATATAGCTTGATCACCATGTGGATGAAATTTACCCATAACGTCACCAACAATTCTTGCTGATTTTTTATAACTAGAACTATTAAATAATTTTAATTGATACATTGAATATATTATTCTTCTATGTACAGGTTTCAAACCATCTCTTACATCAGGTAATGATCTAGAAATAATTGTTGAGATTGCATAAGAAAGATATTTTTGACTTAAAATATTATCTATATTTTTTTTATAAATATTATTCATTAGAATTTATATAATCAATAATTGTATTCTTAAATAATTGATAGTGATTTGGCAATTGAAGATTATAATTAGCTAAATGATGCTTAAAAAAAACTGTTTCAAAAATTGTCATAATATCAATTATAAATTTATAATTATTTTTTGTTATTTTTTTATTTTCAAATATAGCATGAGGGAAAGAACATGTATTATTATTATTTATATTCGTAAATTCTAATGTATTTAAATCAAAATACTGAAAATTATTTTTTTTACTATAGTCTATTTGATAACCAATAATTTTTAAAAGATTAAATAGAAATACACAATATTCATATACCCAATTTTTTTTATGAAGCATGATAGTTAAGAAATTTTCAGTAATCTCAAAAATATTATTTATTTTTTGACCTTCTAGTATAGACAAATTAATTATTGAAATTGTGGATAATAAACCATTTAACTTATAACGATTATCTAATATTTCAGAAAAAAAGGGGTTAGTGAGTTCTCCCGAAATATTAGGTGGTTTATTTGAATTAGTTAAGATATTGAAATTTAAAAAAAAGCCTAATTGAAATATATTTCTTTTTTTCTTCGATAAACCTCCATAGACTATCCCTGTAATTATTTCATCGCTATCAGAAAGAAGTTTAATTAATAAGTCATTTTCCTTATAAACTTTTATAAATAAAATTATTCCTCTAATTTTTTTTTGCATTTATGATTTTTAAATATAGATGAGTTTTACATTTTAATATTTTTGAAATACACATTTGACTTTTAATCCTAATATCTTTTATTTTATCACCGTTTTTTCCTAAGATTATTTTTTTATATCTAGGATTTTCTATTTCAATTTCTTGCTTAATTTTTAAATCTCCGTTTTTTAAATATTTGAATTCCATGTTATTGATTTTTAAATTATATGGAATTTCTTTATGTAAAACAGTTAATAAAGCATTTCTTGTACATTCGTTAGTTATAAATATATCATTTTTATTTGAAATTTCATTTTCTAAATAAAGCCACTCTGATTGATAACTATTATTCAAAAGGTTTGTTATAAGATAATTAATTCCTTTATTTAATTTAGCTGAAATAGAAAAAAAATTACTTATTTTTTTAAACTTATCTAACTCCTTGATCATGGGTAAAATAGACTTCTTATCTATGAGATCATTTTTATTAAAAACTACAATAATTTTTTTTTTAAATTCTAATAATTTTTTTAAATGCTCAATATTTTCATTTAATTTAAAATTTTTCGAATCTATTAAAAACAATATAAGATCTGAAATATTTATTCCCTCCCATAGATTTCTTTTTAAAATTGGTTTTTTTTTATCGTATTCTTTATCTAATTTAAAACCAGGGGTATCAAAAAAAACTAATTGGATATTATTGATGTTTAAAATACCATGTATTAGATCTTCGGTAGTATTGATTTTTTTATTAATTATGGATATTTGCTCCCCAACTAATTTATTTATTAAAGTTGATTTACCAGCATTTGTTCTACCAACTAAACTAATTTTTAATAATTTTTTTTTCATTTATTATAATTAAGGCTTTATTTGCAGCTTTTCTCTCAGCTTCTCTTATTGATGATCCCTTAGCTGTAATTTTATTTAAATCTAATACTTTAAGTGATATTGTAAAAACTGGAGCATGTGATGGCCCTTCCTTTTTAATAAGCTTATAATCTGGCAATTTTTTAGCTTTTTGTTGTGAGATTTCTTGTAATGTTGTTTTCGGATCTACAGTTTTAGTTAAATCAACATCAAGATAAGGTGACCAAAATTTTTTAACAAAATTGTAAGATGTTTTATAACCACCATCTATAAATATTGCACCAATAAGAGATTCAACTGCATCAGATAAAATTGATGATTTCATTTTAGGATTATTTTTTTTAAAATTATATAAAAGTATTTCGTCTACAGATAATTCTATTGATATTTTATATAAAAAGTTTTTTTGAACTAAATACGAATATTTTTTCGATAAATCTCCCTCATTAAGTTTTTTAAATTTATTAAAAAGAAGTGTTGCAATTACTAAACCAAGAACTCTATCACCTAAAAACTCAAACCTTTCAAATTGATTATTTTTAAATTCTAATATGTTATTATCTTTATAAAAACTAGGGTGAGTAAGAGACTGTGATAATATTAAAATATTTTTAAATTTGTATCCTATTTTTTTTTCAAATTTAAATAGGTTTTTTTCTGATATCATCTAATTTTTTTAAATAATCTATTGTATCTTATTGAATTTGGCCATTTCCATACTTCTAAAAATCTTGAGTTTTCAAGAGAAAAAAATATAAATTGAGCTTTCCCAACAATATTCTCAATTGGAATAAAACCAATAGTATTAATGAACCTGCTATCTTGAGAATTATCTCTATTATCACCCATTACAAAAAAAGAATTTTTTGGAACGATAAATATACCAGTGTTGTCTACCATGCCATTATCTAATAAGTCTAAAACCTCTATTTCATTATTAAAAAAATATTCCTTATATTTTCTAACTCTTTTTTGTTTGGTTTGTGCATCAGTATCAATAAAATCTGCTACCCTTTGTTTAATAATCACTGTTTCATTAATTATGATTTCTCCATTTAATATTTGTATTCTATCCCCTGGTATACCAATTACTCTTTTAATATAGTCAGTCCTGTTATCTTGAGGTGTTTTAAATACAACTACATCACCCCTTTCAGGAATTTTAGATAATATTTTTCCTGGAATAATAGGTAGAGACAATGGTAAAGAATGTCTTGAAAAACCATAACTATATTTTGATACAAATATAAAGTCACCAACTAATAGATTTGGTTTCATTGAACCAGAAGGTATATTAAAAGGTTCAAATAAAAATGACCTTATTAATAATGCAATAAAAATTGCAATCAAAATTGATTTTATATTACTAAAAAATTTGTTTTTAGTTCTCATGAAAATATAATAACATTAGCAATTGCAAAATTTTTTTCATCACTTAATGAAAGTTCAATTTTAAGTTTATCTTTAGACATAGAATTTAGATATTTTTTAGCATTATTATGTAATCTTATATGTGGTTTACCAAATTGATTATTAAATACCTCAATATCTTTCCAAAATACGCCTCTAGCTAAACCAGTACCTAAGGCTTTAGCACAAGCTTCTTTTGCTGCATATCTTTTTGAGTAAGACTCAACATTTTTATATCTTTGCTCAGATTTAACTATTTCTTCAAAATGAAAACATTTTTTTTTGAATCTATCACCATAAATATTGATAACTCTTTTTATTCTTCTAATATCTATAATATCTGTTCCTACACCATATATCATATCAACCCTTTATTCTCTCTAATGAAGAAATCTCTGGTTCCATTCTTAAAGCTGCAATTATATTTTGTAAATGATTAGCATCCCTTACTTCTATATCAATTATTATTTCAAAAAAATCTGATTTTCTTACAGAAAAATTAATGTTAGAAATATTCCCATTATTTTTAGCAATAACAGTTGTCACTTTTCCTAAACTACCAGGCTGATTCTTAATTACTACACTTATTTTGGAATTAGATAAGTTTTTAAAATTAATCTTTGCATCCCAAGATAAGTTTAACCACCTATCAGGAGTATCTTGATAAGAAGAAAGTGTCTTACATTCAATTGTATGAACTGCTACGCCAATACCTGCTGTGACTATTCCAACTATATTATCACCCTTGAGTGGTGAGCAACAACCTGCAAGGTGATAAGACATACCAGCAGTTAACCCTTTTAGCTGAACAGTATTAACTGTATCATCATCAAACTGAGTTTTTGTAATCACGTTATATTCTGGATAAATTTTTTTAAGAACTGAAGCAGCAGTTATGGATCCAGATCCTAAAAGTTCATATAATTCATCTATAGATTTAAAATTATATTGTTGTTTAATTTTATTTTCAATTTTTTTATTCAATTCATAATTTTCCTTATTGAAATATGTTAGTAAAATTTCTTTTCCAAACATTATATGCTCATCTTTTTTTTTGTATCTAAAAAATCTTCTTAGTTGAGATTTAACTTTGGTTGTTACTGTAAACCTTTCCCACATTGGTGAGGGTTGGGCACTTTCTGATGTAATAATTTCAATCTGATCTCCATTATTGAGTAGGGTTTTTAGTGGTTGTAATTTTTCATTTATTTTTGCACCAACACATTTATCACCAATTTGACTATGAATTGCGTATGCAAAATCAACAGGTGTAGCATTTTTTGGTAATTCAATTACGTCACCTTTAGGAGTAAAGACATATATATCGTTCTGAAAAACCTTAAGTTTTGAATTTTGAATCAATTCATCCTGAGTGTTTGAAGTATTCATTGAATCTACCAGATCGTGAACCCATTTGTATTCCTTAGCATCCTTTTCTTTAATTTTTTTTGGATCTTTATATTTCCAATGAGATGCTACACCATAATCTGCAATTTGATTCATTACATTAGAGCGAAATTGAATTTCTATTTTTTTATTTTTAGGTCCCATAATTGATGTATGTAAAGCTCTGTACCCATTCGATTTAGGAGCAGAAATAAAATCTTTAAATCTACCATGTATATATGAAAAACGTCTATGAACTATACCTAAACAACGATAACATTCTCGTGTAGAATTAGTTATAATTCTAAATGCCATAATATCTGACAATTGTTCAAAGGAAATATTCTTGTTTTTTATTTTATTCCAAATTGAATAGGGTGATTTTATTCTACCATCAATTTTACAAAATATATCTTCTTCTAAAAAAATTTTTTTTAATTCATATCTAATTTCGTCAATTATATTTTCATCTTTTGATTTCAGATAATCTAATCTATCTACTATTGATTTTCTAGCTTCTGGATTGATTATATTAAATGATATATCTTCTAATTCATCCTGCCATTCCTTCATACCAAGTCTTTGAGCTAAAGGCGCATAAACCTCAAGTGTCTCTAAAGCAATATTAGTTTTTTTGTTTTGATCTTTTACAAAATTTAATGTTCTCATGTTATGTAATCTATCGGCTAGTTTTATTAAAATTACTCTCAGATCTCTGGTAGTAGCAAGAATTAATTTTTTATAATTTTCTCCAAATTTTTGGTTATTAGCTTTTAAAGAATATTTATTTATTTTAGTCAATCCTTGAACAAGATCAGAAATTTGTTTACCAAATTTTTCAAATATTTCATTAATGCTTAAATTTGTATCTTCAACAGTATCATGTAATAAACCAGCGGCAATTGAATCACCATCAAGTTTGATAGAAGTTAAAATCTTTGCTACCTCTAATGGGTGAATTATAAAAGGATCTCCAGATTTACGAAGTTGATTACTGTGTGCGTTTTCACTAATTTTTAATGCACTATAAATTTTATTTTTTTCATCGGACTTTAAATAGAATGTTAATTTTTCTAATTCTGTATAAATTTCTTTGATCATTATTTAAAGAAATTAATTATGAGAAGTATTTTATAAAAATTGTAAAATAAAGATTATATTTCTTGAGAATTATTTTCATTTAATTCGTCTTCTTTAGTTTCACCTATTTCATTTTTATCTTCATTTAATTTTTCACTATTGGATAATTGTTCACTACTATCGTTAGTATCTTGATTTTCTATCATGATTTCTTCTTGATTAATTTCATTATCAGTTTCATCTTCTAAAAGAGATTCTTCTTCTTCATCAGCAAATGTTAATGTTTGATATTCCTCTACAAGATCATTTCTTAATTTATCAACAGAAAGAGTTTCCTGAGCAATTTCTCTTAATGCAATAACGGTATTTTTATCGTTATCTTTTTCAACAGTAGGTTCTTCTCCAGAATAGAGTTTTCTAGCCCTATTAGAAGCAACTAGTACTAATTCAAATCTACTTGGAAATTTATCTATACAATCTTCAACTGTAATTCTAGCCATATTGGGCTTATAATTATCAAAATTTAAAAGTAAACAAATTAATTATTTTTGAGCAATTTTTGTTTTTTTAAATTCCAATCTTTTTCTTTAATTGTCTGCCTTTTATCATATTTTTTCTTTCCTTTTCCAAGTCCAAATAATAGTTTAGCAAGACCTTTTTCATTAAAATATAAGGATAATGGGACAATTGATATGGATCCTTGTTTTGTAGCACCTAATATTTTTCTAAATTCTTTTTTAGTAATTAGTAATTTTCTGTCTCTAATTGGGTTATATTTTTTGTTTTCAGAATTATTGTATTTTTTTATGTGACAATTTGATAGCCATAGAGAACCATCTTTTTCGATTATAAATGATCCTTTGATAGAGCCTGTATTAACTCTTAATGATTTTACTTCAGAGCCAGTTAAAACAATCCCAGCTTGAATTTTATCTGATATAAAATAATCGTAATTTGCTTTTGAATTAGAAGCAATTTGTTTCATTAAATAAGATTAAGATTTTTTAGACAATTCTCAACTTCTTTTTTTGTGTTATCACTGATCTCATAAAGGGGCAATCTTGTATCTTGATTACATAGTTTCATTAAATGCGCTGCATACTTAACAGGTCCAGGACTTGACTCTAAAAACAATACGTTATGAAGTAATGCTAATTTAAGATTAATTTCTTGAGCTTTTTTAATATCACCTAATCTCCAAGACTTATGCATTTCGGAACATAATTTAGGTGCTACATTAGCTGTTACTGAAATACAGCCATTTCCACCTTGAGCTAAATAAGCTAAAGCTGTTCCATCTTCACCAGATAAATAACAAAAATCAGATTTCATTTTACTTTTTGTTAAAAGAGGTCTGAATAAATCATTAGTGGCATCTTTAACCCCAATAATATTTTCAATTTTTGATAGTTCAATCATCGTTTCAATTGACATATCAACAACAGACCTTCCTGGTATGTTATAAATAATTATTGGTAAGGATGTACTCTCTGCGATAGTTTTATAATGCTCATAAAGACCAAGCTGTGTAGGCTTGTTGTAATAAGGAGTAACAATTAGTGCGGCATCTGCCCCTGCTTTTTCAGCATGTTTAGTATATTCAATAGCTTCTAAAGTATTATTGGATCCCGTGCCAGCTATTACTGGAACTCTTTTATCAGCAATTCTAATAGTTTCCTCAATAATTTTTTTATGCTCATCATGAGATAATGTTGGAGACTCTCCCGTTGTACCACATGGGACTAAACCTTCTGAACCATTATTTATTAAAAATTCAATTATCTTTGTAAACGACTCATAATCAACCTCTTGATCCTTAAAAGGGGTAATTACAGCTGGAATACTTCCATAAAACATTTTATGTTTCCCTGGCGGAGAGAGAGGGATTCGAACCCTCGGAAGGAATTACTTCCTTCGCAGGTTTAGCAAACCTGTGGTTTAAGCCACTCACCCATCTCTCCTGTTCATAATTCAATATCGATATCTCCTATATCAATTTCATTTAACCAGTTGCACTAATAAGTTTTACAGTACAACTTATCAAATTATAAAGAACAATATCATGAGATAACATGGGATAACAATATAAATTTAATCTTTAATGCGCAACGAAAGCATACTGGAGTTTTATTCTTAAAATATAGTTTAAGAGAAACTCAGATTTAGTTTTTTTTAAAGATACCTGCTCCGCTAAATCTAGTATTGAACCTTTAATTTAATCCACAAGTTTTTGATTATTGAATTCGATATATGACTTTTTTCTTTACTTTAAACAAAAATACCACAAAAATATATCTCTTATAAAACTATAATTTATTTGATGATAGCTAAATTTTATTATTTTCTCCTAAGAAATTTTTCTATAGCAAGTCTATTATTTTCTATTTTATTACTATTTTACATTTTTTTTAAATCTGAAATTATATGGAGTGGAGACAAGAGAACGTACTATTATATTTACTATGTCATTTCTTTAGTACTAATTTTTTTTTCAATTATTTCTTTTTTTTTTAATAAACTATTAAAAGAATATTTAATAATATCTTTTTTAACCATTGTCCTTACATTATATTTATTTGAGTCATTACTTTTATATAAAAGCTATCTAGCAAAAAATCTTACAATTGAACAAACTTCATTAAAGCAAGAGATGTACAAAAAAGAAACTGGAGAAAATTTTGACACAAGATCAAAATTAGAAATTTATCAAGATTTAAAAAAAATTGATGAAAGTATTAAAATAAATGTACCTCCACAAAATTATTTATCTAATGTAGAAAAATTTTTTCCACTTTCTGGTGTTTCTAATTCGAAAACAATATTTTGCAATGAAAATGGATATTATGCTATCTATGATAGTGACAGATATGGATTTAACAATCCTAATGAAGTGTGGGAACAAAATGAAATTGAATATTTATTGGTAGGTGACTCATTTACCCATGGGGCATGCGTGAACAGACCAAATGATATAGCTTCAATATTAAGAAATGAGTCAAAAAAATCTGTATTAAATTTAGGTCAAAGTGGGAATGGTCCTTTAATAGAATATGCAACTCTTAGAGAGTATTTAGATACAAGTGTAAATAAAGTATTATGGTTATACTATGAAAATAATGATTTATTTGATCTAAAAAAAGAATTGAAAAACACATTATTAAAAAAATATTTTGATGACTTGTCTTTTTCACAAAATCTCAAAGAAAAACAACATGAAATAAATAATTTTTTAAATAATGAGATAAATAATAGCACATATCAAAATAATATTGAAAGTAGTATTAATTTTAAAATATTTAAGTTTTTAAAAATGTATAATTTAAGATCCTTTTTATTCCTTGAAGAAAAAAATAAGAAAAATTTATTACCATTAAATGAATTTAAATTAATTCTTCAATTAGCTAAAGATTTATGTTTAAAAAACAATTCACAATTCTATTTTATATATTTGCCGGGTTTTGACAGATATAACAATCAAAATATAACTAACTATGAATTAGTAAAAAAAACTGTGCAGGATTTAAATATTAACTTTATAGATATTCATAGCGAAATGTTTGCAAATGAAGAAAATCCACTAGATCTTTTTCCTTTTGGTTTAAATGGTCACTATAATGTAAGCGGTTACAGAAAAGTTACTGAAACTATTTTAAGATTAGCAAATTAATAACAAATTTTATTATAATTTTTTGAATTAAATATCTATAATCAAAATAATAATTATAAAAAAAATATTTAATTTTATATTTATTAATATTTTTTAAAAAGTATTTTTTACTACTTTAGCTGGCACTCCAATGGCAACACTATTAGCTGGTATATCTTTAGTCACAACTGCACCAGCACCAACAACGCTTCCAGAAGAAATTTTTACTCCTCCTAAAATTGTAACATTTGCAGCAATCCAACAATTATCTTCAATTATAATATCAGCTGAGGTGTGTCCTTGATCTTGTATGTACATTTCTTTATTATTGAAATTATGGAAAGATGTTCTCATAACAACATTTGGCCCAATTGGACATTTTTTTCCTATTTTTATAACACCGCCATTTGAAGCGTTTATATGACAATTTTCATTAAAAGCTGTTTTATCACCAATAATAATTTTTCCACCATCTGCGTAAAAGCTACAATTTCTTGAAATACCTACACCTTTTCCAAACATAATATTATTTATTTTAATAAACTTACAATTTGTATCAATTCTAATTACCAAAAAACGAAATGTTCTTATTGAAAACCAGGTAAGTCTAATTATTTTTCCAATTTGCCCAGGAAATAAATTAATAAAAAATTCTATCCAGATAATGATTTCTTTTAAGGGGTTAAAAAAAATATTTTTTAATATCATATATTTTATGTCAAATACTTTGTTATAGCATGAAAATTATTAAATCTATAAAGAATAATAATATATAAATACTTCCAATATGTAGAAATTTTCATGATTATATATTAAAATAATATCAATATATAAAATGATTAATAATAAATTAATAAAAGAATTTATTGATGGAAAAATAAAATTATGGAAATCCTATTGGTTAGTTGGTGAATTGCTAAATGGTTTAGTTTTACTAATAATATTTAACTTAGAAATTTATTTCTTTAATACAAATAGCTCAGTTTCCCAAATTCCCTTTTTGGATTTTAGTAATTTAACCATACTTTCAAAAATAATAATCTTTTCATGGACAGTTTTTATTTCTATTGGAATTTGGAGAGCTGCAGAAAATTATAAGGGTAGTATAATCTGGATTATATTAACCTTTATAATTGTTGCATATAGATGTTATTCTTTACGTTTAATTTTTTTTATTTAATTTATTT
>MDTA01078805.1_pt1 | contig 10985 bp, 9 predicted proteins | sample 811151 | NCBI WGS metagenome assembly MDTA01 (sample SAMN05326648, study PRJNA326480) | marine metagenome | isolation source: seawater | place: Indian Ocean: South | collected 2010 | reverse complement strand
TTCAAGTAAAAAATCAAAAGTATGGCAACAAGCAATTAATAGAGTTCATGTTCAAAAAAGTATTTTGTTATATTGTTTTGGAAAATTAAGGTAAAGGTAAGGGATTATCTGAATTATTATTTAAATATTTAATTACTGAAGCTCTATCACTTTCTTTTCTTAGTCCAGCATAAGCCATTTTAGTTCCTTTAATCCATTTAGTAGGCTTTAATAAGAAACCGTTTAATTCTTCAAATGTCCAATTTTTATCATATTCCATCAAAGCTTTAGAGTATTTATAGTCACTTACACCACCAACTTTTCTTCCAACTACATTATAAAGTGCTGGACCAATTTTATTTGCACCACCTTTTACAATTGAATGACATGCTGCACATTTCTTAAAAACTTTTTCTCCAGTCACCACATCTCCTAATGCCATTAAAGCGGAAATATCTATTTTTTCCTCAAGGGTTTCAGAAGTTGAAGCAGTATTAACTACCAATGCTTCTTCAACTTTAACAGCATAACCAGGTTTTTTTGGCTTTTCTACATGAAATATAACATTAGATAGTTTTCCAATACCAATTATAAGTAAAGCAACCATTAGTATTGCAGCAACTATTTTGTTTATTTCAAAAGAATCCATTTTATAAAATTATGATTTGAACGTATAACATTATAAATTAAAAATTGCTTATATTTTAATGTACAATTTTGCCTCTGTTTACAGTCAAATTACAAATAAAAAAGATCAATGAAAACATTAATAATTATTCCATCTAGACTAGCGGCAACTAGACTTCCGTGTAAACCTTTGCTTAAAATTAATGGTTTATCAATAATTACTCATGTTTTTAAAAAAGCTGAAAATGCTAATATCGGAGAAGTAATAGTTGCCACAGAAGATGAAGAAATAATTGATGATGTAAAAAAAAATGGTGGGCAGGCAATTTTAACTCATAATAAACATAAAACTGGCACAGACAGAATTTATGAGGCTATAAAAAAATTAAATAAAACTGATGTAGATTTAATTATGAATTTACAAGGAGATGAGCCTTTAATGAATATTGAGGATATTCAAAATTTAAATATTAAAATGATAAAAAACAAATCACAACTTGGAACGTTAGCTTCAATAATTAAGCATGAAAAGCTATATACAAATCAAAACGTAGTTAAGGTTATAACAAAAGATATATTAAATGATACTAAATTTACAGAAGCTACAAATTTTATGAGAGAGGTCCCAAATTTAATTAAAAATGTTTATCATCATTTAGGAATTTACTGTTATAGGTTAGAAACATTAGAAAGATTTGTTTCTCTGAGTCAATCTGATAATGAGTTAAAAAATAAATTAGAGCAATTAAGAGCTCTAGATAATGATATTAAGATTAATGTTGCATTAGCAAAAGATTCTCCAATAGGTGTAGATACTGAAGAGGATTTTGTGGCTATTAAAAAGATAATGGAATATAAATCCTGATGAGTAAAATTTATTTTCAAGGGTCATTTGGTGCTTATTCACATTTGGCTGCTTTATCAATTGACAAAGAAGCTGAGATTGTTCCTTGTAAGACCTTTGACGAATGTTTTATTAAGGCATCAAAAGATTCAAGCTCAAAAATAATAATTCCAGAGTCAAATAGAATTACAGGTAATATAGGTATTGAATATTTGATCTTTAAATATAGACTAAATATTTATTCTGAGTATTTTCAAAAAATAGAGCATAATTTGTTGGGATTGCCAGGCACAAAGATTTCTGAAATAAAGAATGTTTACTCTCATTCACAAGCTTTATCTCAGTGTTCAAAATTTATAAAAAATCATGATTTAGTGGAACATGTTAGAGCGGATACAGCAGGTTCTGCAGAAATGATTTCTAATAATAAAGATAAGACGAACGCTGCTATAGCATCAACACTAAGTGCAAAAACATATGGTTTAGAAGTTTTAAAAAAAAATATAGAAAATGAAAAAGGAAATCTTACAAGATTTTTGATAATGGGGAAAAATATTTTACAGCCTGATTACGGTAATAAGAAATATATCACCTCATTTTTGTTCAAATTAAAAAGTAAACCTGCCGCTCTCTACCAGTCATTGGGTGGATTTGCTATTAATGGAGTAAATTTAACTAAACTTCAAAGCTATCCAGAAAAAAATTCTTTTGACTCATTTTTTTTCTTGTGTGATCTCGATGGACATATTGAGGATATTAAAGTTCAAAAATCTTTGGAAGAACTTGGATTACATTGTGAAGATTTTCACGTTCTAGGTGTTTTTGAGGCAGACAAAATAAGAGAAAAATAAGTTTTAATCTTTTCTTGTGGATAGCAAATTTTTACTGCTATAATAGTTTTGGAGGCTAGGGCGTTTGCTGCATGAACCCGACTAGGTCCTAACGGAAGCAATCGTAATGACAGTTGAACGGGTCTAGTCTCCTAAGGATAAAAATGAATAAAAATTCAAAAGTTCTAGCATTAAAGTATAGGCCTCAAACATTTGAGGATTTAATTGGTCAAGATGTGGTTGTTGATACAATATTTAATTCAATAAAAGCTAATAAAGTACCTAATGCATATCTTTTTACAGGTATACGTGGAGTTGGTAAAACAACAACTGCTCGAATTGTTGCTAAATCATTAAATTGTAAAAAAGGAATAGAAAAATTATGTAAAGATGAATTTTGTGAAAACTGTATTTCAATTTCAAGTTCAAATCATATCGATGTAATGGAAATTGATGCAGCTTCAAACACAGGTGTAGACAATGTTCGGGAGCTTATTGAATTTTCGAGGTATGGACCCACTTCATGTAAATATAAAATATTTATAATTGATGAAGTACATATGTTAAGTAAGCAGGCTTTTAATGCTTTACTAAAGACTCTAGAGGAGCCACCAGAATATCTAAAATTTATATTTGCAACAACAGAAATAAAAAAAATTCCAATTACAGTTGTTTCTAGATGTCAGCGCTTTGACTTATCTAGAATTAAATCATCAGAGATGTTTGATTTTATAAAAAAAATTAAGGAAAAAGAAAAAGGGAGAGTTTCTGATGATGCTTTGAAATTAATAGTAAGAATTTCAGAGGGTTCAGTTAGAGATGCATTATCATTGCTAGACAGGGGCTTGCTATCTTTGAATGATAATCAAGAACTTAATTTAATTTCAGCTCAAAAAATCTTTGGATATTTTGATAAGTCTCAACTAATAGAAATGTTTATACTTATTTTAAAAGGTGAGGAAAAGGGAGTGATTGAGTTTTATAGAAAAATTTATAATCAAGGTATAGAACCTAAAAATTTCCTTAACGAATTTTTAGAACTAGTTTATTATTTTAAAAATATTGAAAGTCTAAATATAGAAAGCACAAATTTTTCACTTAATGATGAAGAATTTATAAAAATAAAAGAAATAGCACAAAAAATTGACAATGATGTCCTTATCTTATTTTGGCAATTTACACTAAAATCTATTGAAGAATTGGATATAGTCTCAAATCAAAATTTATTCATAGAGATGTTTTTAATTAGATTGATGTTTATAAGTGGTTTTAGAAAAAAAGAAGATGGTTTAAATCACGAAAATGTTCAAGAAACTTTAAAAAAGAATATCATATCAGATTTTAAAAATGACCCTATAGATCAAATTAAAAATGTCACTCAGGAAAAAAAAATAAAACCAGAAATAAAAACTGAAATTAAAGCAGAGAAAAAAATTTTAATTAATACATTTGACCAACTTATAAATATTTGTCTAGAAAAAAAAGAAATTAAACTTAAATATGAATTAGAAAAAAATGTAAATCTAGTGCGTTTTGAAAAAAACAGGGTTGAGATATCTTTTAATGATAATCTTGATAAAAATTTTGTTAAAGATTTGTCATTAAAACTTTACGAATGGACAGGTCAGCGTTGGATTATAACATTAAGCAAAATTAAAGGTGAGATTTCAGTAAAAGATAAGGAAGAAAATAAAAAGAAAAAAATTATAGAAGAAGCAAAAGAGACTGAGTTGTATAAAATTATAAAAGAAAAGTTTTCAGATGCAAAACTTATTGAAATTACAAATAGATCAAAAGATGAGAAATAAATGACTGATTTTAGCAAAATATTAGATAAAGCTAAAGAACTTGAGGCTAAAATGAAAGAGAGTCAAGAAAACATAAAAAAAATAAGGGTAGAGGGTGTATCTGGATCTAACTCAGTTAAAGTAATTTTAGATGGAGAAGGTGAAATGCAAAAAATAGAGATTTCGAATGAAATTTTAAAAGAGGATAAATCAATAATTGAAGATTTAATTGTTGCAGCACATAATAATGCAAAAGTTCAACTTAAAGCAAAGACATCCGAAGAAATTTCAAAAGCAACAGGAGGTTTTGGAATTCCAGGATTTAAGTGGCCACTTTAAAAAAATGCAAAACATCAACGAGATTGAGGATTTAATTAAGCTTATTTCTAGACTTCCAGGGCTAGGACCAAAATCAGCAAAACGTATTGTTTTAAAACTAATAAATAACAGAGAAGAACTTGTTAAACCATTGACCAATACTTTAGCAAAAGTTTATAAAAATGTAACAAGATGTAATTCATGTGGGTCATTAAAGTCTAATACCAGCGGATGTAACAATTGTGAGAATATAACTGAAAAATATAATAAAATTTGTGTAGTAGAAGATATTGCTGATCAATGGTCAATTGAAACATCAAATATTTATAAAGGTTATTTTCATATATTGGGAGGCACTATTTCTTCCGTTGGTCAGAGAAAAGAAGATTTATTAATTAATTCTTTAGTAGAGAGAGTAAATAGAGACAAAATTGAAGAGGTAATTTTAGCAACAAGTGCAACTGTTGAAGGCCAAACAACTGCTTACTATATTCAGGATAGTTTAAAAAATCTCAAAGTAAAAGTAACAAAATTAGCTCAAGGATTACCGGTTGGTGGGGAAATAGAAAGTTTAGATGATGGTACTCTATTTTCTGCTTTTAAAAATAGATCTAAACTAAATTCTAATTCTGACTAATTTTTTTTTCCAATCTATTTAAGTGAAGAAGTGGTTCAGTATATCCAGATGGTTGCTCTTTACCTTTAAAAATTAAATCACAAGCAGCTTTAAAGGCGATGGAATTTTCAAAATTGTCACTCATTTTTACATATTTTTTGTCACCTTCGTTTTGTTTATCAACCACTTTTGCCATTTCTTTCATTATTTCTTTGACTTGAATTTTTGTAGTTATTCCATGATGTAACCAATTCGCAATATGCTGAGATGAGATTCTTAATGTCGCTCTATCTTCCATTAATCCAATATTATTAATATCGGGTACTTTTGAGCAACCGACACCTTGATCAATCCATCTTACAACATATCCTAGAAGGGTTTGAGCAGAATTTGATATTTCGGAATTAATCTCATCAACCGACCAATTGGGTCTATCAGCTACTGGAATTGTTAAAAGATCTTCTAATTTTGATGGCGATCTAGAGGTAAGTTTTTTTTGAACATCAAAAACGTTAATCTCATGATAATGTAGAGCATGTAATGAAGAAGCCGTAGGTGATGGAACCCAAGCACAATTAGCGCCAGCTTTGAGATGCCCAATTTTTTCTTCTAGCATTTTTTTCATTTCATCAGGTGCGGCCCACATACCTTTACCAATTTGTGCTTTGCCAGAAAAACCACATTTTAGTCCAAGGTCTACATTATTATTTTCATAAGCTTGTATCCATTTAGATGATTTCATTTCTCCTTTTTTAATCATAGGTCCTGCTTCCATTGATGTGTGCATCTCATCACCTGTACGATCTAAAAATCCTGTATTTTGAAATACAATCCGTTTAGAGAGAGCTCTAATACATTCTTTTAGATTGGCTGAGGTTCTTCTTTCTTCATCCATCAATCCAACTTTTAAAGTATTAGGTTTTAATTTTAAAACTTCTTCTACTTTTGTAAAAATTAAATCAGTAAATTTACACTCATCTGGACCGTGCATTTTTGGTTTAACAATATAAATAGAGCCAGTTCTCGAATTTTTTTTTCTCTTTAGATCATGAATTGCTGCAGCAGATGTGATAAATGCATCCATTATTCCCTCTGGTACTTCATTACCATCCTTCAAAAGAATTGAGGGGTTGGTCATTAAATGTCCAACATTTCTAATTAAAAGCAAGCTTCTTCCATGAAGTTTTAAACCTTTACCATCTTTTGAAATAAAACTTCTATCAGGATTTAATTTTCTCTCTAAATTTTTACCATTTTTTTCGAATTGAATTTTTAAATCTCCTTTCATCAAACCTAACCAATTTCTATAACAAAGCACCTTATCTTCAGCATCAACAGCTGCTACACTATCTTCATTATCACAAATAGTTGAAATCGCAGATTCAGCTATAACATCGCTTATTCCAGCAATATCGTGTGCTGCGCTAAAAGCCCTTGGGTTAATGATTATTTCAAAATGAAGATTATTATTTTGTAATATAATCGCCTCTGGTTTATTAGCATCTCCTCTATGACCAATAAATTTATTATGATCTTTAAGTTTGTATTTATAATCGTCTTTTAATATGACCAAATTTTTGTCAATTACTTTTAAACTCGCAATATTTTTCCAGCTTGTTCCATCAATAGGAATATATTTATCAAAAAATTCTCTTACATATTTAATTACCTCTTGACCACGATTAGGGTCATATCTTTCACTTCCACCTTCTTCAGATTCAATTATGTTAGTTCCATAAAGACTATCGTATAAACTTACCCAACGAGCATTAGCTGCATTCAAAGCATATCTTGCATTCATTATTGGAACTACCAATTGTGGACCAGCTATTTTTGCAATCTCCTCATCAACATTACTAGTTTCAATTTGGAAGTCTGGTCCTTCATCTTGCAGATAATTTATTTCTTTTAAAAATTTTTTGTAATCGTTAATTTTTGTTTCTTTTCCTTTGTGTTTAATATGCCAATCATCAATTTTTTTTTGCATCTCCTCACGAATTTGAATTAATTCTTTATTCTTTGGTGCGAGTTCATGTACAACTTTATCAAATCCAATCCAAAATTTTTCAGGTGAAATTTCTGTATCTACCAAAAGTTCTTTATTTACAAATGATAATAGCTCTGAAGCAACCTTGAGATTATTTACATTTTCGTATTTTGTTTTCATAGTATCTTTTCTAAAACTCAAGTAAAATGAAGTCAAATATTATATGGAAGCATTGACATTTTGTTGTCATTTTTCATAATTAACAAGCTATTTAATAAATGAAAAATTATCTTAATTTTGAAACTGAAGTTAAAGAATTAGAGAGTGAATTGGAAAAACTGAAAGATCCATATAATCAGAGTGGACTTTCAGAAGTGGACACTAAAAAAATTTCTGAAATACAGAATGAAATCGATGAAAAATTGAAATCTATTTATTCAAATTTAGATCCATGGCAAACTACACTTGTTGCCAGACACGAGGACCGACCAAAGTCAAAGTTTTATATAGAAAATTTATTTGAAGATTTCATACCTTTATCGGGGGACAGGTATTACGGTGAGGATAAATCAGTTTTGACCGGTTTTGCAAGATTCAATGGTCAGTCTGTATTAATAATTGGTCAAGAGAAAGGCGAAGACTTGGATAGTAGAATTGAAAGAAATTTTGGAATGATGAGACCCGAAGGGTACAGGAAAACAATTCGTTTAATGGAGTTAGCTGATAAATTTAAGATACCAGTGATTTCATTTATAGACACGCCCGGAGCATATCCTGGTGTTGGAGCTGAAGAAAGAGGTCAAGCTGAAGCGATAGCAAAATCTATTGAGTGTTGTATGAAATTAAAGGTTCCAACTTTAGCCATCATCATTGGTGAAGGAGGTTCTGGAGGAGCTATTGCATTAGCCTCATCTAGTCGAGTAGTAATGTTAGAAAATGCTATATATTCTGTTATATCTCCAGAAGGCTGTGCTACTATTTTATGGAGAGACCCAAAAAAAATGTTAGATGCAGCGAAAGCAATGAAATTATCTGCAAAAGATTTATTAGAACTTCAAATTATTGATGAAATTATTAATGAACCAGCTGGTGGAGCACATAGAGACAAAAATTTAATTCTACAAAATTTGAGAGAGTCTATATCAAAAAACTTAGACTATTTTAAAACAATGTCAGCTGAACAAATTTTTAATGATAGAAAAAATAAATTTTTAAGAATAGGTAGAAGCAAAGGTTTCATAAGTAATTTAGATGATCTTAGTTCTCTAAAAATTAAAACTAATAATTTTGATCAACTATATAAATCAAAAAAGATTCTTATTTCTATAATAGGAATTATTTCAATTGCAGTAATTTCTTTAATAGTTTTATTATAGAGCACCACAACAATTTTTGAATTTTTTCCCAGTTGCATCACATCTCTCATTTCGAGAAATTTTTTGATCCTTTTTAATAATTAATAGGCATTTAGGGTTGTTAAGAATTTTTGTTTCCTTTTTTTTAATACTTTTTTCTTGATTGTTTTCAACAATTTTTAAATTCAATAGAATTGTGATAAAATCTAATTTTAATTTTTTTAATAAATTCTCAAATAATTCAAAAGCTTCTTTTTTATATTCAATGAGAGGATCTCTTTGGCCATATGATCTAAGCCCTATCACTTGCCTTAACTGCTCTAAATATTGGATGTGTGATTTCCAATTTATATCGATTGATTGAAGAAAAATTCTCTTTTCAATTTCTTTTGACTGGTTCTCTCCCAAAAATTTAATTCTTTCATCGCGTTTATCTTTAAAATCACTCATTAATTTTTTCTTGAATTCGTTTTCTTTTAAAGACAAAAGACTTTCAAAAGATGATTCATTCAAATTTTTACCAAAAATCAGTCTTATTTTGTTTTCAAAGTCCTTATTTTTTGGATCAGCTGTTTTTTTAATTTTTAATTTTATCAAATCATCAATTATTTCGTTCAAAAAATCATTAGAATATTCAAAAATTTGGCCACTACCCATTGCTCCTTTTCTTTGAGTAAAAATTACATGCCTTTGATCATTCAATACATTGTCAAACTTAATTAACGTCTTTCTTATATCGAAATTTCTTGCCTCTACTTTTTGTTGCGCTCTTTCTAATGCTTTATTAATCCAAGGATGGTCAATACTTTCTCCGTCTTTAAGTCCTAATTTTTGCAGAATATTATTCATAGACTCTGAGCCAAAAATTCTCATTAAATCATCTTCAAGACTTACATAAAAAATTGAACTACCTTCGTCACCTTGACGGCCTGATCTTCCTCTAGCTTGATTATCAACCCTTCTGGATTCCATTCGCTCAGTTCCAATAACAAATAAACCTCCAAGTTTTTTAATTTTATCTTTGTTTTCTTTAAGTTCATCTATTGGCATTGAGCCTTTCTTTCCTCCTAATTGGATATCAACTCCTCTTCCAGAGATACTTGTTGTAATAATAACTGAACCTTCTTTTCCAGCATTTGCAATTACTTCTGCTTCGTTTTCATGATTTTTTGCATTCAAAATGACATGTTTAATATTTTCTTTTTTTAAAAGTTTTGAATAAATTTCTGATTTATTTACACTTGAGGTAAAAACTAAAAGTGGCTGACCTTTTTTATAACATTCATTAATTTTTTTTATTATTGCATGATTTTTTTCACTTTCAGTTCTAAAAATTTGGTCATTATAATCATTTCTTATCATTTTTTTATTTGTTGGAATAATTACAACTGGTAAATTATAAATCTCAAAAAATTCTTCAGACTCTGTTGCGGCAGTACCTGTACAACCGCAAATTTTTTTATAAAGTTTAAAATAATTTTGATAAGTAATTGATGCTAATGTTTGATTTTCAGCTTGAATATCAATTTTTTCTTTAGCCTCTAAAGCTTGATGTAAGCCATCACCAAATCTTCTACCTTCTAAAATTCTTCCTGTTAGTTCATCTATAATCTTTAAACTATTATTTTGTATTATATAATCTTTACCTTTCTGAAAAAGATGATTTGCACGAAGAGCCTGATTTACGTGATGTACTAAACCTAAGTTTTCTGGATCATAAAAATTATTATTTTTTAATATACCTGCATCAGAAAAAATTTTTTCAACATTATTAATTCCTTCATTCGTCAAAAGCACATTTTTATCTTTTTCATCGATCTCATAATCTGTTTGATTTAAATTTTTAATCAATTTATCGATTGCTAGATATTGATTTGTTTTATCTTCAGCTGCCCCTGAGATAATTAAAGGAGTTCTTGCTTCATCAATCAAACAGGAATCAATTTCATCAACGATAGAAAAAAAATGCTCTCTTTGTACCATTTCATCTCTAGAGTACTTCATGTTATCTCTTAGATAATCAAATCCAAGTTCACTATTTGTGGCATAAGTTATATCACAGTTATAATTTTTTTTTCTTTCCACATCATTTTGATCGTTGTTGATATATCCTGCAGTTAAACCTAAAAAATTATATATTTCTCCCATTTCCTGAGAATCTCTTTTAGCTAAATAATCGTTTACAGTTACGATATGCACACCTTTTTCCTGAAGTGCATTTAAGTAAGCGGCAAGAGCTATTGTAAGTGTTTTACCTTCTCCAGTTCTCATTTCAGCAATTTTTGACTCATGTAAAACTATTCCACCTATCATTTGAACATCAAAGTGACGTTCATTTCTTTTTCTTTTTGAAGCTTCTCGAACTAAGGCAAAAGCCTCTGGCAGTATTTCGTCTATTTTTTTTCCGTTTTTGATTTGTTCTTTAAATTCTAATGTTTTTTTAGGAAAATCATCATCATTTAAATTCTTGATTGTATTTTCTAGTGAGTTAATTTTAGAGACAATTTTATTTATTCTATCTAATTCTCTTTGATTGTTAGATTTTATGAATTTTGAGATAAAACTTAAAGGGTTTAACATTAGTTTTTGATTTATTATTTACTTATAACCTTTAATATAATTATTAAATAATTATTTTAAAT
>MDTA01037168.1_pt1 | contig 10985 bp, 11 predicted proteins | sample 811151 | NCBI WGS metagenome assembly MDTA01 (sample SAMN05326648, study PRJNA326480) | marine metagenome | isolation source: seawater | place: Indian Ocean: South | collected 2010 | reverse complement strand
GGACCCAGTTTCAACAAGAACATCGTCATGTTGTGACCTTTGATGCGCCGGCAGTGGAACTCTTTGCAACCGACACAGTTCAGTCCTGGCGAGTTTCGGCACACCGCGGCAAGCTTGCTCAAGAAGGGGACAAACCAATCCTTGAGCTGATTGATCACGTGGTGCTGGAACAAACTTTGGCTAAAGCAAACGAACTAAATTTAAGCAGTGATCGTCTCACCGTGGATACCGTTAACGAAGCAGTTACAGCGCGTGGTAACGTGGTGCTGAATTCGGGGCCTCTACAGACACGAGGCCCGGTAATGGTTATAAGCAACAAAAACGTGTTGGAGTTTAGCAGCACGAGCGACCAACGTGTGGTCAGCTACATCAGCCTGATCACTGCAGACACCAACACCTTTTTATCTGCCACCGCCTCTGAAGATGCATAGGCTTATCGCGCTTTTTTCCTCCCTGAGCATAGTTACCGCTATTGGCGTTGCCCATGCCAGTAAAGAAGACGTCAGGAAACCAGACAGCATCAAGATAGAGGGCGACAATGCAATCTTCGATCAAGCCAGCAATACCATCACCTACGCAGGCTCAGTGCAGGCGGTTCAAGGCGAATTGAAGATGAGCGGCGACAAACTCGTGGTCATGCTCACTGACAAAGAAGCAGACACTATTCATACCACGGGCTCTCCTGCGCGCTTGTCGCTGCAACAACCGTCGGGCAACAACGCGTCAGCAAATCCATTGCGCGCTAGCGCGAACTCAATCGTTTTCAATCCAAGCACCAAACAGCTGGAGTTGACCGGCAGCGCTACATTGCAGCAGGGCGGCAACACGATTCGCAGCGAGCTGATTCGTTACGATGTAGCAGCCCGCCAAATTCGTGCTGAAGGCATGCAAGATCGCGTGCGCATGGAATTCAATGTCACCGAGCAGCCTGCGACTGATGGCGCTGTGGATTCAACGAATCGATGACTGTTTCATCGCTGCAAGGCCTCAATCTACAAAAACGCTATCGCGATAAAATAGCGGTGGACGATGTGAGCGTGGCCGTGGAGCGCGGTGAAGTGATTGGATTACTAGGGCCGAACGGAGCGGGTAAAACCACCAGCTTTTATCTGTTGGTCGGGCTACTAAAGTGTGATGCAGGACAAGTCATCTTAAACGGCGAGGACTTAACCGAAGCGCCAATGCACAAGCGCGCCACCGCTGGACTAGGCTACCTCCCACAAGAAGCAAGTGTGTTTCGCAGCCTGAGCACTCATGACAATCTGCAAGCGGTCTTAGAGTTGCAATCTGATTTGAGTAAATCTCAACAACAGCAGCGTCTTCAGCAGTTACTGGATGAATTTAATCTCAATAACATTGCCGACACCTTGGGCCAGAGTTTGAGTGGCGGCGAGCGCCGGCGCCTGGAAATCGCACGAGCATTAGCCAGTGCTCCCGAATTTATGTTGCTCGACGAGCCCTTTGCCGGTGTTGATCCAATTTCCGTGGCTGATATAAAAAGCGGCATCCTAGATTTGAAAAGTAGAGGATTAGGTGTGCTCATAACCGATCATAATGTCAAAGAGACCCTGGACATCTGTGATCGGGCCTACATCGTTCACGAAGGCCATCTCATTGCCGCAGGAAAACCTGGGGCTATTCTTCAAGATGCGACCGTGCGAAAAGTTTATTTGGGCGACAACTTCGCTTTGTAGACCGGCAAGCGTGTATACGCCAGAAGCAGATACCGAGCTAAGATAATAATAATAATCAACAAACCAACTCTCTCACGGCAGTAGATGAAACAAACGCTCTCAATGAAGCTTGGCCAGCAGCTGAAGATGACTCCTCAGCTGCAACAGGCTATTCGTTTGTTGCAACTTTCATCTATGGAATTGAGTCAAGAAATCCAACTAGCGCTGGACAGCAATCCAATGTTAGAGGCCGAAGACGATTACCAACAAGAGGACATTGATTCGGACTTAGCCGATGGCGACTACGACCCGCCCGCAGAGGATGGGACTGAGTCGGTAGATGACTTTGCAGAGGATATTGAATCAGAGGTCAACGAACAGCTTCAGGAGCCGCTGTCCGAAGCTATGCCCAGCGACAGCACCTGGGACGACATATACCCCCAATCCGGCAGCAGCGGCAATTTGGACAGCGACTTCGACCCAAATGCCAACAACAGTGCCGCCGAAGGCCTCACCGATCATTTGTTGTGGCAGTTGAACCTCACACCCATGGCGCCCTCAGACAAGGCTATTGCCTACATCATCCTCGACAGTATCGACGACAATGGAATGCTGGTGGCAACGGTCGATGAAATATGCACAAGCCTTGCTGACCCGAATTTATCGACAGATGAACAGGTAACAGCGGACGACGTCGAATGGGTTTTGCAAAAGATTCAACAGTTCGACCCTATTGGCGTGGGAGCCAGAGATGTACGTGAATGTTTGCTGCTGCAATTGGCCCAGCTGGATGCCGCTACGCCTTGGCTAGAACACGCCAGGGACCTCATATCTAACCATTTAGATCTGTTGGGGCAAAAAGACTTCACCGCACTGGTAAGACAGACGCATTTATCGGAGTCCGATTTAAGCCAAGTAGTAGCGCTCATTCGCACCTTGCAGCCCAGACCCGGCGCAGCCATTTCAGAGGCGCAATCCGACTTCGTGCTGCCCGATGTCGTGGTGCGAAAACATAACGGCCTGTGGCAGGTCGAGCTGAACCCAGCGACGCTGCCGAAAGTTCGCCTCAACAGCGTCTATGCCGGCTGGGTTAACACAGCAAAAGAATCTGCCGATCGAGATTTTATGCGCAACAACTTGCAAGAGGCCCGTTGGTTTCTAAAGAGTTTACAGACCCGGCACGATACCCTGCTAAAAGTCGCGACCCAAATCGTTGAAGTTCAACAGGCGTTCTTCGAACATGGCCCAGAGGCGATGAAACCGCTTATTCTTGCCGACATTGCCCAACAAGTAGACCTTCATGAATCGACCATTTCCCGCGTTACTAACCGCAAGTACTTGGTATCTCCCCGAGGATTATTCGAACTTAAATACTTCTTTTCGTCACATGTGGGAACGCAGTCCGGTGGCGAAGTCTCCAGCACTGCCATACGCGCACTGATTCAAAAGCTCACTGCAGACGAAAATCCGCGTAAACCTCTAAGCGACAACAAAATCGCGACGCTGCTGAAGGAACAAAACATTAACGTGGCACGACGCACCGTTGCAAAATATCGAGAGTCTCTGTCTATTCCACCATCTAACGAGCGTAAACAATTAGTTTGATGGCGCGCAATTTGTCATACTGCGTAGCATGTGATGCGAACTCGGAGGCAAACATGCTCATCAACGTCACCGGCCACCAGATTGACCTTACCACCTCGCTCCAACACTATGTGCACGAGAAACTGCAACGCTTGGAACGGCACTACGATCAAATAACCCAAGTGCATGTTGTGCTGAATATAGAGAAGCTTATGCACCAAGCCGAAGCCACCGTTCACGTATCAGGGTCTGAACTGTTTGCAAATGCAGAAGCAACAGATATGTACGCAGCAATCGATCTGCTGTCATCCAAGCTCGACCGACAAATCATTAAGCACAAAGAAAAGGTTGTAGACCAACACCATGGCACCAAAGAGCGAAAACATATCCGTAGCAAGTTCGACGAGTTCTAGCGAATAGAAACAATGTCAATATCTTCACTGCTGAGTCCCAATAATGTCTTTTGCAAAACCGACTGCCCGAGCCGCAAACGGGCGCTACAGTTCGCCGCTCAGTCCATCGCCGAAAACGATCCAGACCAAGACGGTCTCGTAGCTGATGAGGTTTTTGACGGCCTGTTGGAGCGCGAACGACTTGGATCTACTGGATTGGGCTTTGGTATTGCCATCCCACATTGCCGAATGGCCTGCCAGTCCATCCATGCAACCTTCGTATCTCTTGCGACACCAATAGACTACGAGGCCGCCGACCATCAGGGGGTTGATCTGTTGTTCGTCCTGGTGGTGCCGCAGAACGAAACACATACCCATCTTGAGTTGTTGGCAGAACTGGCGGGGCTGTTTGAACTGGCGGAAAATCGAGCAGCGTTGCGTCAGTGCCAAGATTCCCAGTCTCTGCTTGAATGTTTTCAGAGCTTTGAAAAGCAACATTCAGACGTAAAGCGTGCATGAAGCTCTTTATCATCAGCGGCCGTTCCGGGTCCGGTAAGTCCACGATCCTGCAAGCGCTTGAGGATCAAGGCTATCAGTGCATTGACAACCTTCCAGTCACCTTGTTGCACAGCTTGGTAGAAGAGAACTTACGCAGCGCGTCTTTATTGCTGGCCGTGTGCATCGATGCGCGTAGCCAGTCGCTACAAACTTTTCCCGAAATATTAAAAGCACTGCCGCTTGATAAATCTGCGCGGCGTGTTGTTTACCTTGACGCTGTAAGCCCGACGTTGGTTAAGCGATTCAGCGAGACTAGACGTCGTCATCCCCTTACTTCCGACAAGATCGACCTGCGGCAAGCAATCGATATGGAGGCCCAAGTCTTGGGAACCATTGCCGACCTGGCCGACCTAACCATCGACACGACTCAATTGAGCAGCCAACAACTCAAAGCACAATTTGTGGATCGCGTACTCGATCATGACTCTTCAAACATTAATCTGCTGGTTCGATCTTTTGGTTTTAAATACGGCGTTCCCGTTGACGCTGACTTTGTCTTTGATCTGCGCTGTCTTCCTAATCCTCACTGGAACCCTGAACTGCGCACACTGTCAGGACTCGATCAACCTGTGATGGACTATCTACAAGACCAACCCATGGTCAATGAAATGTTCGAGGACATCTCTAGCATCCTGAATCGTTGGGTGCCGCGGTTCGAGGATAACGCTCGGGTTTATATGACCGTCGCCATCGGCTGCACCGGCGGCCAACACCGCAGCGTTTACATGGCTCAGCGACTCGCCGAGTATTTAAGCCGCGAATACAGCAATGTTCTCGTGCGTCACCGGGAGCTGAATAGAGGCTAAACACACAATAAAGAACCTGACCTGAACCACGGATGCCGTTAGTATCCCGAGCCAAATAGATCAACAACGATTCGCTCTATGCGCCAGGTTCACTTAACGCTCATCAACCCTCTTGGGCTACACGCCCGCGCAGCCGCGAAGTTTGTTGATGCTGCTAAGGCATTTGGTAGCGACATCACCATCGAATGTGGCGACAAGTCCGCAGATGGCAAGAGCATCATGGACCTGTTGATGCTCGGCGCTCCAGTACACACCGAAATTTTGTTGCATATTGATGGCGATGACGAGGAACAAGCGGCTGATGCTTTAAGCGCTCTGGTATGCGCCGGATTCTATGAGTTAGAAGACTAGTGCTCCAACCCCTGCAAATCGAAGAACTGATCCAGGACATCCCCCTGGAAGACACTGTAGAGAGCAAATTTTTGCTCACCTCGTTGCGCTCCAGTGAAATAGCCCAGGTGTTAGAGGGCAGTCGCCCGACTACCCGCCGAGTCATTTGGCAGTTGCTAGAGGAAGAAGATCGCAACCAGGTGCTTCAGCATCTAGGGGACGAGGTCCGTGCTGAATTCTTAGAGGCTATGGACACCGCCCAGCTTGTCGCAGCGGCAGATGACATGGACACCGATGACTTTGCCGACATCCTGCAGCAGTTGCCAACCACCATCAGCGAGCAAGTTCTAGCGAGCCTTGATGCCAGTGACCGTGCAAGAGTGGAAGCTGTACTGTCTTTTCCCGAGGACAGCGCCGGCGGCCTTATGGACACCGATTCCATTACCGTGCGCCCCCGACATACCCTGGAGCTGGTGTTGCGCTATCTGCGTTTACGCAAAGAGCTGCCATCGGGTACTGACGCTCTCATTGTGGTGAATAGCGAAGATCAGTACTTGGGTATGCTGCCCTTAACCAAGGTGTTGACATCAGATCCGTCAGTTACCGTGCGTGAGATCATGAACAGTGACGCCCCGGCTATGCGCGTGGATCAGCCCGATAAAGAAATCGCTCGAGCCTTCTCGGAGCGAGACCTAATCAGCGCAGCCGTCGTTGACGACGATGGCCGACTACTGGGTCGAATCACCATTGACGATGTGGTCGACGTCATTATCGAAGATGCAGAGGAAGCTGTGCTTGGCCCCGCCGGTCTGGATGTTGATGAAGACACCTTTGCCCCAGTGCGCAGAGCGGTTCGTCGTCGAGCGATATGGCTGGGTATAAACCTGCTCACCGCGTTTGCTGCGGCTGCGGTGATTAGTGCTTTTGAGGAGACCATTATAAAAGTTGTGGCCCTGGCGGTGCTGATGCCTGTGGTCGCGAGCATGGGTGGAATCGCCGGCACTCAAACACTAACTTTAGTCATTCGCGGACAGGCATTAGGCCAACTTAATCGGCGCAATATGCTTTGGATGCTGAACCGAGAATTTGTCATCGCAGCACTCAATGGTTTGCTGTGGGCAACTCTGGTAGCTGTCGCAGCAGCATTTTTATTTGACGACATCACTCTGGGCTGGGTAATCGCTACCGCAATGATTGTCACCATCTTAGTAGCCGCCGTAGTCGGCAGTTTACTACCAGGCATATTGCGCAAACTGAGCATCGATCCGGCAATTGCCGGCGGTGTCGTGCTTACCACCATCACTGATGTTGTCGGCTTTTTCGTGTTTTTGGGTTTAGCCAGCTTAGTTTATGGCTAGCCGTTACTCGCCAGCGACCGTCATGGGCGCCAATAACAAACTGGGGGCTCTTATGTTGCCGCGCAAATCGACGTCATCGCCCATAGCCACGATCTCTTTTAGCATATCGCGAAGATTGCCCGCGATGGTGAACTCGTCGACCGGGTAGACGATCTCACCGTTCTCCACCCAATACCCAGCGGCGCCGCGAGAATAATCCCCCGTAACGCCATTTACGCCTTGGCCCATCAGCTCGCAAATGTAGAGTCCAGTACCCATTTCTTTGAACAATTTAGCCGGATTAACCGACGGGCCATGCAAAGAAAGATTGTGTACACCGCCTGCGTTCGCCGTGGTTTGTAAACCCAATTTGCGCGCCGAATACTCTGACAATACATAGCTCTGCAAAATACCGTTTGCGACAAAGCAGTTATCTCTGGTGGCGACACCGTCACCATCAAAATAGGCGGCGCCAAGACTACGCGGCAAGAGCGGCGATTCTTGCAGCGATAGCCAATCGGGTAGCACTTGCTGCCCCACACTGTCGAGCAGAAACGTTGCCTTTCGGTATTGCGCACCACCGCTGATTGCGCCCAGCAAATGGCCTATAAGGCCGCTTGCCAACTGCGGCGCCAACAAGATAGGGAAGCTGCCCGTAGGTGCTTTGCGCGGCGCTAGTCGTGCAACAGTGCGCTGGCCTGCCTGTACGCCGACTTTGAGCGCATCCTCTAAGTCCTCAGCATTACGTGCAACTGTGTACCAGTAGTCACGCTGCATGCCCTGATCGTCTTCACCAATCAGCACACAACTCAAGCTGTGCCGTGTGCTGGCATAACCGCCGACAAAGCCGTGACTGTTGCCATACACACGAATCCCTTGCTGACTGCTTACCTGAGCGCCATCAGAATTCACAATCCGCGAATCCACATCCAATCCAGCCGTTTCGCACTCAATTGCCAATTCTTGAGCGGCATCCGGTGACAGTGTCCAGGGATGATATAGATCCAAGTCAATGAACTGCTCAGGCATGAGGTCAGAGTCCGCCAAACCACAATAAGGGTCGTCTTCGGTGAACCGCGCAATATTTTTTGCAGCCGTTACTGTTTCTTTGATCGCCGCAGCACTGCTGTCAGTGGTACTTGCTGTACCTCGCCGCTGACCAAATTGCAGGGTGATTCCAAAGCCACGATCCTGATTAAATTCAAGATTCTCCAACTCACCCTTGCGCACACTGACACCCAAGCCCTCTTCTGCGCTTACAGCTACCTCGGCTTGGTCGGCACCTTGCTGACGCGCTTCTTTGAGAATATCGTGTACGAGCTGCTGCAATTCAGCTTGTTGATCCATAAATTCCAATATCTTTTCCCATACCCATGACTGAAGAAATTTCAAAAAGCGCGCGCAAACGCGAGGCTACACGGCTGCAGGATGTTGGTCGCGCGCTGACCCAACTCAAAGCCCAAGACTTACAGACCTTCGACCTACCCGCTTCATTAAGCGCGGCCATAGAAGAGTACAAGCGCATCAATAGCCGTGAAGGTGGACGCCGCCAACTACAGTACATCGGACGCCTCATGCGTGAACTGGATACCGAAGCCATTGAGCAGCAATTGCAACATCTGCGCGGGGAATCTGTCGCCGCTCGACATGCTTTGCACCAGGTTGAACTGTGGCGTGACCGGCTGCTTGCGGATCCACAAACGCTGACACAATTGCTCACGGAACATCCTCATATTGACCGCCAAAAGTTACGACAACTGATCAAGCGCGCTAAAACTAATGATACAGCCACCAACCCAGCCCCTAGCCCCGCAGACAAGCAAGCCTCGCGGGTTCTCTTCCGCTTTCTTCGTGAACAATTAGAAGCCATACCGCAGACTTAAGCCTGAGTTCCACCAACAATAATCTCGTCAACTTTTAACGTGGGCTGGCCTACGCCTACGGGGACAGATTGCCCGTCTTTACCGCAAACGCCTACGCCGCCATCAAGCTCTAAATCGTTACCCACCATCGACACTCTGTTCATAACTTCTGGACCGTTACCGATGAGAGTCGCACCCCTGATAGGCGATGTTATCTTGCCGTCTTCGATCAGGTAGGCCTCGGTCGCAGAGAACACAAAACGCCCTGAGGTTATGTCCACCGAACCACCGCCAAAATTTACCGCATAAACACCTTTTTGCACCGAGCGGATAATGTCTTCAGGGTCATCTTGCCCCGGTAACATATAAGTGTTTGTCATACGTGGCATTGGCACATGCGCATAAGATTGTCGCCGGCCATTGCCTGTCGCCGCTACATTCATCAACCGCGCATTTAACTTATCCTGCATATAGCCGCGCAGAATGCCGTTTTCAATGAGCATGGTTTTCTGTGTGGGCGTACCCTCGTCGTCCACGCTCAAAGAGCCACGACGCTCGGACATCGTGCCGTCGTCCACTACCGAACAAAGCGTCGACGCCACCTGCTCACCCACTCGGCCAGAGAAAGCCGAACTGCCTTTACGGTTAAAGTCTCCTTCAAGTCCATGCCCAACCGCTTCGTGCAGCAGGACCCCTGGCCATCCCGGCCCAAGCACCACTGGCATTGGCCCTGCCGGGGCATCAATGGCCTGTAAGTTAACCAAAGCCATGCGCACTGCTTCGCGAGCTAAGTTTTCCGCCCAATCACCCTGGGCCATAGCAGACAAATCCGTGCGCCCACCGCCACCCGCATTACCCCGCTCGCGCCGACCTTTTTCCTCAACAATGACCGATACATCGAGACGCACCAGCGGCCGAATGTCTGCACTTAAGGTGCCGTCACTTGCCATCACCAACATACTTGAATGATTCGCGGCAATGCGCACGTTCACTTCTTTTACTCTGGGATCTTCCGCTCGCGCTACCTTGTCCACTTGCTGCAACAGCGCAACTTTTTGATCCTGCGACAAACTAACGATGGGGTCTTGAATGCTGTATAACGCATCGGCAGAGACTACAGCCAGGCCTGCTCCTGGACCACGGCTTCCGGATGCTGCAACAGCTTTAGCCGCCGCTGCGGCTTTGCTGAGTCCATCTTTCCGGATGTCTTCGCAATAAGCGAAGCCAGTTTTTTCACCAGCCAAAGCACGCACGCCGATGCCTGCATCCACAGCGAACGAACCATCTTTGACAATGCCATCCTCTAGTCCAAAAGATTCAGAACGCCCGCTTTGAATATAGACTTCGCCATAATCTACATTACGGCCCAACATTTGATCTATGGCGCCGCTAATATCAGCCGCATCGAGCCCTTTCGCCGACAGCAGCTCTGCTTGTACCTGTTGTACTAATTCGCTCATTTAATTCTTCTACTTTTTATTGTTTTGTTCGCCGCATGAAGCGTGCTTATGAACTTTCTTCCTGGCATCCGGGACCCAAACATCATGCCGGATTAACACTCCCACCCGTCTCGCTCTGTGGTGGCGGCCTTACTTCTTTAGTTTCTTGCTTGGGAGCCAGCGTTTTGGAAGCGGAATCGCCATCATTCGATTCTCGCTCATCAGACACAGTAGATGTGTCCGATGTCGGCATGACCGGCGCAAGACTACCCGGTTGCGGCACTGCTTTCATACTCTTGTCCCACAAACTCACAAACTTAACCTCCGGATCGTCCAGTGTGCCGGTAATCGAGAACTTTGCACTGCTGAATTGTTGAATCGGTTTACGCAGTATCTGCTCACCTAAAATAACACCTAAACCCGCTACAGGATTCGCTAGGGCCAAATAAGCAGCATACCAAGGCAGCGAATTGCTCACGGGCAAGGTCACAATCATTTCATTGTCCAGCGCCTCCGAGCGCAGGTTCACACGCCCGCCAAACTCGAATGACGACGACGGGCTTTCAAGTATCATCCGTTCGGTAAATACCATTTCTCCCTGACCGACGCTAACTTTTGCACTAAGTCGTTCAAAGCTCATGCCTTCATCTACGATGTCCGAGAAATCAAACTTATTAATGCGCTTGGCCAAGGCCGACGGCGTGAACAGGCTGATAAGCCTTAAGCCATTTGCCGAAGTATCCGCGTCGAGGAAGCGGCCATCTTTGGCCTTAAAATCCATACCGCCCCGCAACGCCAGCAATTCAATGTTCGGTGGCGAACCCGGCCACGCTAAGTCAACTTGTAAATTCGCAATGCTAGTTTCTAGGGTCGGCGCGTAATCCCATAGCGGTAAAGTTTGCGCTAAGTCGTCCAAGTCTACCCTGCCGGCAAATGTGGTCTCATCGGCGCTCAAGTCCCACTTGAATACCGCATCGCGTAGGTGCACACCTCGAAAGTCTGCG
>MDTA01002843.1_pt1 | contig 10985 bp, 14 predicted proteins | sample 811151 | NCBI WGS metagenome assembly MDTA01 (sample SAMN05326648, study PRJNA326480) | marine metagenome | isolation source: seawater | place: Indian Ocean: South | collected 2010 | reverse complement strand
ATTATTGCGAAAGTGTTATACCCGATCCCATTCCGAACTCGGAAGTCAAGCCTTTCAGCGCCGATGGTACTTTGTCTTAAGACATGGAAGAGTAGGTCATTGCCGGCAAAATTAATTTAATTATGAAAATAAAAAGTTCTTTAAAATCCCTTAAAAAGAGAGATCTAAACTCTAAACTCGTAAGAAGACGTGGAAGAGTTTATATTATCAATAAAACTAACCCTAAGTTTAAAGCAAGACAGAAATAATTTTTATGGATAATGACGACCATAAGAATACATGGAATAATTTTACAAAGTTTGTGCTGTGGGGAACAGTCGCTGTAGTTACGATTTTAGTTTTAATGGCGTTATTCTTACTTTAAATATTTAAATAAATGAAAATTGTTTCAACATCAGAAAATAAAAATGAGGAAAAGAGAATTGCTGTAACACCTGAGATAGCAAAAAAATATATATCTTTAGGATTTGAGGTTTTTTTATCAGAAAACTATGGAGAACATTTAGGAATAAGCGACGAAGAATATAAACAATTAGGAGTCTCAATATCTAACAATGAAAAAGAAATAATAAGTTCTGCTGATATTGTTATTCAATTGAACTTACCATCAGATGAAAAGTTATCTATTTTAAAAGCAGATCAAAGTCTTATTGGAGTTTTAAATCCTTATTTAAATAAAGAAAAGATTGTAAATTTGAAACAAAAAAAAATTAATTGTTTTTCACTTGAATTATTACCAAGAATTACTAGAGCGCAATCTATGGATATTCTTTCGTCTCAAGCAAACTTAGCTGGATATAAAGCTGTAATTGAATCTTTTGCATTTTTTGAAAAGGCAGTACCAATGATGATGACAGCAGCAGGCACAGTCCCTGCAGCAAAAGTTTTAGTTGTTGGAGCAGGGGTTGCTGGACTTCAAGCTATAGCTACTGCAAAAAGAATGGGAGCAATTGTTTATGCCACAGATGTTAGAATGGCATCAAAAGAACAAGTCGAAAGTCTAGGTGGAAAGTTTTTAACTGTAGAAGGATCAGAAAACCTTGAGACAGAGGGTGGGTATGCAAAAGAGACGTCAGATGAATTCAAAAAAAAACAAGAAGAATTGTTAGCTGAAACTTTAAAAAAAATAGACATTGTAGTTTGCACAGCACTAATTCCTGGCAAGAAAGCTCCTGTAATTATAAAAGATGACATGATCAACAATATGCAGTCAGGATCAATTATTTATGATTTAGCAGCGATACAAGGAGGAAACACAGCTTTCACAGAGACTGATAAAATTATTATGAAAAATGGCGTCAAAATTATGGGAGAATCTAATATTTTAAATAAGCTTCCCACTTCTGCTTCGAATCTATATGCAAAAAATATGTTTAATTTCGTCTCAAATTTGTATGATAAAGAAAATAAAAAAATTAATATCAATTTAGAAGATGAAATAATTGAAAAAACTTTAGTGAGATAAACAATGGAAATAGATCCTTTTATTTTTAGATTAAGCATTTTTATACTTTCAATTTTTGTTGGTTATTATGTTGTTTGGAGCGTAACACCTTCTTTACACACACCTTTAATGTCAGTAACTAATGCAATTTCATCTGTAATAATTGTGGGAGCAATAATTGCAGGTTTAGCTGGCGACACCAACACCATTTTTAACACATCAAGTATTTTTGGATTTTTCGCTATAACATTAGCGTCAGTAAATATTTTCGGAGGATTTTTAGTAACCCAACGAATGTTAGCTATGTATAAAAAGAAAAAGGTAAAAAAATGATATCTTCTAATTTATCAGCAATTTTTTATCTTATATCTGGTGTTTTATTTATTTTAGCTTTGAGAGGCCTTTCATCTCCTGAGACATCGCGGCAAGGAAATTTTTTTGGTATGTTAGGAATGGTAATAGCAATCTCAGTGACATTTCTTTCTATTGGGAATTTTTCATCAGGATTCGTTTATGTAATTTTATTTATTTTAATTGGAGGTATTATAGGTTCGTTTATAGCATACAAAATACCTATGACAGCAATGCCTGAGCTTGTCGCCGGATTTCATAGTCTTGTCGGGCTCGCGGCAGTATTTGTTGCAATATCAGCTTTTTTAAATCCTGAAGCATTTAATCTTGGCTACCCTGGTAAAATTAAACTTGGCAGTCTAATTGAAATGTCAATTGGAGCTGCTGTTGGTGCAATTACTTTCTCTGGCTCAGTAATCGCTTTTTTAAAACTTCAAGGAATTATGTCGGGTGCACCAATAACTTTTAGGGGCCAGCACCCCATAAATGCACTAATATTAATTTCAATAATAGTTTTAATTTACTTTTTATGTTCAACACAATCTTCCAATCTATTTTGGATATTATTGGCCGTTTCTTTTTTAATTGGTTTTTTGTTAATAATTCCAATTGGAGGCGCAGACATGCCTGTAGTGATATCTATGTTGAATTCTTATTCAGGTTGGGCAGCTGCAGGTATAGGATTTACTTTAGAAAATACAGCACTAATTATCACTGGTGCGCTTGTTGGTTCTTCTGGAGCAATCTTATCATACATAATGTGTAAAGGAATGAACCGTTCTTTTTTTAATGTAATTCTTGGTGGATTTGGTGCAACAGAACAATCAAAAACATCTAAAGGGAAAGAGCAAAGACCTGTTAAGAGTGGAAATGCGGATGATGCAGCTTTCTTAATGAAAAATGCTTCATCAGTTATAATTGTTCCTGGTTATGGTATGGCAGTTGCGCAAGCACAGCACGCTCTTAGAGAAATGGTAGATACTCTTAAAAAAAATGATATTAAAGTTTCCTATGCTATCCATCCAGTTGCTGGAAGAATGCCAGGACATATGAATGTATTGTTAGCCGAGGCAAATGTTCCTTATGATGAAGTATTTGAATTAGAGGAAATTAATAATGATTTTGCTAACGCTGATGTTGCTTTTGTAATAGGTGCAAACGATGTGACAAACCCTGTTGCTAAAACTGATCCCCAAAGCCCAATTTATGGTATGCCTGTCTTAGATGTTGAAAAGTGTAAGTCAGTTTTATTCGTGAAAAGAAGTTTATCGCCAGGCTATGCTGGTATTGATAATGATCTTTTTTATAAGGAAAACACTTTGATGTTATTTGCAGATGCAAAAAAAATGACTGAAGATATAACTAAAAATTTGTAGGCTTAATTTGAAAACAAAAATATTTTGTGACATAGCAGACTTGAGTTTAATAAAAAAATTTAATAAAAGAAAAATTGTTAAGGGATTCACAACAAATCCCAGTCTAATGAGAAAGGCTGGGGCAAAAGATTACGAAAATTATTCAAAAAAAATATTAAAAGTTTGCTCAAAAAAACCTATTTCGTTGGAAGTATTTGCAGATAACTTCAAAGAAATGGAAGAGCAAGCATATAAGATAAATTCTTGGGCAAATAATATTTATGTGAAAATTCCAATAGTAAATTCAAAAGGAGTATCCTCACTAAAATTGATAAAGGCCTTAAATCATAAGAATATCAAATTGAATATTACAGCTGTATACACCGCAAATCAAACTGCTAAAATTTTAAAAAAGATAAATAAAAAAACTAAAGTTATAATTTCTATTTTTGCAGGCAGAGCTGGTGACACTGGCAAAGATCCAGTTCCAGAATTTAAAAAAAGTGTTTTGATGTCTAGAAATTATAAAAATGTGGAAATTCTTTGGGCAAGTGTAAGAGAACCTTATAATTATTTACAAGCTCAACAACTAGGATGCCATATTATAACTATACCACCAGAAATAATAGAAAAAATTGAAAAATTTGGAAAATCTTACAATGATTTAACTAAAGAAACTGTGAAAAAATTTTTAGTTGATAGTAAAAAATCAATGTTTAAAATTTGATTAAAAAAATAAAAATTTTATAAATTAATCTTTAATATGTCTTTTGAAAATCTTTCACCTACAATCAACTGGTTAACAGATGAGGAAAACAAAAGGATTTATACCTCAGAATTTTGGAATGATTTAGAACAAGAAAAACCTAAACATTGGTACATTGTAGATAATAATTTTGAGAAATTGTGGGACCACTTAAGAAAATCAAAACTTTATGATGATTATTTGGCTGGAGAACAAAGGTTAAAGGACTATGCTAATAATAATTTAACTATAGTAGACCTTGCAGCTGGAATTGGCTGGACATCCGCTCTTCTTTCCAAACTTAACATTGTTAAAGAAGTTAATTGTGTAGACATATCAAAACATAGAATGGATTTAATATGTCCAAAAGCAATTGAAATGTTTGAAGGAAGACCCGAAAAAATAAATCGTTTTATAGGTTCGTTTTATTCAACAAAGTTTGAAAATGAAAGTGCAGATGTTGTTTTCATGTCGCAAGCTTTCCATCATGCGGATCAACCTTTCAAGCTTCTTCAGTAAACTCATCGAATTTTAAAAAAAAATGGTATAGTGATTATAATTGGAGAACCTTACAAAAATTTATATAAAATCTTCAAAAGATTTATTTATTTTTTCATGAAAAATAAAAGATTTACATTTAATTTTAGAGAACTTTTTCCTATTCATCCAGTTTTAGGTGATCATTTTTATAGGGTTTCTGATTATTTTTTTATATCAGAGGCTGTAGGATTCGATTGTAAAATGGAAATTTTACCTAGTAAAGATTGTATGTACATTTTGAAGAAAAAGTAAATTTGGTTGCGGGGGACGGATTTGAACCGCCGACCTTCAGGTTATGAGCCTGACGAGCTACCAGACTGCTCCACCCCGCGGCAGCTTAAATTCTATTTTTTAATTTATTTAGTTTTTTTACTCTTTTAATATTTTCTTGCAGAATTCTTTTTTTCTTTTCAGAGGGTTTTTCATAAGTATTTTTTAGTTTTATTACTTTAAAAAAACCATCTCTTTGAAGCTTTCTTTTTAGAACTCTCAAAGCCTGTTCCACATTATTGTCTTTTACTTCTATTTTAATAACAACCTCCAAAAAAATGATTACCTATCATCTTTATAATTTTATGTCCATTAATTTAAATATCAAAAAATCTTATGATTGTTTAAGTTTTCTCTCTCTTTCTTTTTTCTCTCTTTTAATCCGTCTTTCGGCTTTTTCTATGGCTTCCACTAACTCTTTCTGGGAGAAAAGATTAAGAGCCACAGGATCCTTTGGATTTAAATTATTATAGTTCCAATAACTTTTATTCCTAATTGAGGTAACAGAATTTTTCGTTATTCCGACTAATTTTGCAATTTGAGAGTCTTTTAGAATACTGTGTTGTTTTATCAACCATAAAGCTGAGTCTGGTTTATCTTGCCTTTTTGATAAAGGAACATATTTTTTTATTTTCTTATCTGTATTTGAAATCTCAATATCGGTACTTTTTATCTCTAGGGGACGATTTTGATCTTTTGATGATAAATCAATCTCCTCCTTTGAAAGCTGACCAGAGATTATTGGATTATATGCTTTAATACCTTTTGCAACCTCTCCATCAGCTATACCCTGAACCTCAACTTCATGCAATTTGCAAAACTCTGCAATTTGCTTAAAAGTAAGAGTGGTATTTTCAACAAGCCAGACAGCAGTTGCCATAGGCATAAGAGGAGCGTTAGACATTTATTTATTTTTATCTGATTTAAAGTTTTGGAATTTTTTATTAAATTTACTTATTCTACCTTTGTCCATAAGTTTTTGTTTGCCTCCTGTCCATGCAGAATGAGACTTTGGATCAATTTCAAGTTTTAGCAAATCACCTTCAGCTCCCCAAGTTGATTTTGTCTCGAATTGGGTGCCATCAGTCATTTCTACCTTAATGTTATGGTAATCTGGATGTATTTTTTTTTTCATTTTGAGACTTATAACAAAAGATTTTTTTAAAACAATTAAAAGTTATCTAAATTTTCATGCAATTTAGCATTAATATCAGTGCTAGAGGCAATTACTTTTATCTTTTTATTTTCTGATAGATCTATCTCATTAATAATTCCACCTGCCTCTTTAATAAGTACTATTCCGGCAGCTATATCCCACAAATTAAGATTTTTTTGAAAATATCCATCAAACCTTCCTGACGCAACATAAGCCATATTTAATGCTGCACAACCAGTCTTTCTGTAAGTGAACTCAAAATCATTTTTTGTTTTTCCCTCTGTTACAAATAAACATTCATTTATTTTATTTTTCTTAGAAACTCTAATTCTTTGATTGTTAAAAAAAGCCCCGTTGTTTTTTTCTGCATAAAACATTTCATTTTTAATTGGATCAAAAATCAATCCAGAAATGATTTCATTATTTGATTTTAAAGCAATAGAAATTGCAAAATGTGGTATTCCATGCAAAAAGTTTATTGTGCCATCTATTGGATCTATAATCCAAAAATTTTTATCATCTTTATTTATTTCAATTCCGCTTTCCTCACTTATTATTGAAAAATTTGGTTTAGCTTTTTTTAATTCAGAAATAATTATTTTTTCTGTTTTTAAATCTGAATTGGTCACAAAATCTGAGGGGCCTTTTCTGGAAACTTGTAATTTTTCTATTTCACCAAAGTCTCTTATAAGAACTTTAGAGGCTTTTTCACTAGCTTTAATCATTATGTTTAAATTCGCTGAAATAGAATTCATAAATCTAAACTTTTTTCACATATTCTAGACTTCTAGTGTCTACAATGATATTATCACCAGACTCTATAAATGGGGGTACTTGAATATTTAAACCGTTTTCGAGTTTAGCTGGCTTGTATGATGATGATACAGTTTGACCTTTAAGGGCTACATCTGTTGTTTCAATTTTACAAGTTACTTGATTTGGTAAATTTACAGAAATTGCATTCTCATTATAAAAATTTACCAAAACCTCAAGATTTTCAGTAAGCAGTTTACCTTTTTCACCCACTATTTCATCTTTAATTTCTATTTGATCAAAAGTTACAGAATTCATAAAAAAATAATTTTTATCGTCTTTATACAAAAAATTATATTTCATTTCTTCCAAGGATGCTTTTTCAACTGTTTCACTTGAACGAAATCTTTCATTAAGTTTCGTATTTTTATTGACACTTTTCATTTCTACTTGAGCAAACGCACCACCCTTTCCTGGCTTTACATGTTGTGTTTTAAGAACTTGCCAGAGGTCGTCTTTATACTCCAAAAGCATTCCAACTCTTATTTCACTAGCACCTATTTTCATTTTAATTTTTTTAATGCCTCAACTGGTTTTAATTTTTTATTATTCCAAATGTAGCCTGAAATAGCTAAAAAGTTAGCCTTATTCAACAAAAGTTTTTTATAATTTTTTACATTAATTCCACCAATAGCAACAATTGGAGTTTTTATCGTCTTTTTAGCTTTCTTTAATAAATTGATATCAGCCCTATATTTCACTTTTTTAGTTTTAGAAAAATTGAACGCACCAAAAGCAATATAGTCAGCCCCATCTCTGATTGATTTTTTTGCGAGTTTGATTGAATTATGACAGGTAATACCAATTATTTTTTTACCAATTATTTTTCTTGCATTTCTTAATGACATATCTTTTTGTCCTAAATGACACCCATCAGCATTCAAATTTTTTGCTAAAATAACGTCATCGTTAACTAAAAATTTAACACGATTTTTTTTACAAATTTTCTTAACTTTTTTACCAATTAAAATTTTTTTTTTAAAACTATATTTTTTTAATCTTAATTGAAAAAAACTTGTTTTGTTTAAACTTAAAACATCATTTAAATTTTTATAAAATTTTTTTTTTATTATGATTGGTGAAATTAGATAAATTGGTCTTTTTTTATTAATTCTCAAGTTTTTTTGACCATTTTCCTTGAGCTGCTAAAGTGTTCATTTTTGCTCTTTGATTAAAGATTTTTTGTGTGCCACTAACATTTTGAATATTTTTTGACCAAAATTTAAGTGCACTTTGTTGAAGTGCTCGACCATAAGAATAACTCATAATAAAACTAGTTGTATTATGGGTGTTTATAAGATTTAAATTTTCAGTTGCCTCCATTTCAGATTGCCCGCCAGACAAAAAAGCTATACCAGGCACTTCAGAAGGTACAGATTCTTTTAAGCATTTTATAGTTAATTTTGCGATTTCTTCATTAGAGATTTTCTCATCAGATTTATTCCCTGGTAATATCATATTTGGTTTCAATATAATCCCTTTGAGATCAACTTTGTGTAATATCAGCTGATCAAAACATTTTTTAATAACCTCGGAAGTTTTTTTAAAACAATCCTCAGCTGAATGGTTGCCCTCCATCAGTACTTCAGGTTCAACTATGGGTACCATATCGCATTCTTGAACTAATGCTGAATACCTTGCAAGCGCATGAGCATTAGACTCAATTGATAGGTTGCTAGGGTAATTTTTTGCAATAGTGTATACACCTCTCCATTTCGTAAATCTTGCACCTAGATTGTAATAGTCTTTTAATCGTTCTCTTAATCCATCAAGGCCTTCAGTAATTTTTTCTTCTGGCGAGCCAGCTAAAGTTTTAGCTCCAGTGTCAACTTTTATTCCAGGGTGAGATCCCATACTTGAAATTAACTCTGGTATTTTATTTTTTCTAGATGATATTTGTTTGATTGTCTCATCATATAGAATAACACCACCAATACAATCAGTCATACTTGATGAACTAAAAAGTATTTCTCTAAACAATAATCTATTTTCTGGGGTTGATGGTACATTTACGCCATCTAGTCTCTTTGTCATTGTTCCTGTGCTTTCATCAGCAGCTAAGATGCCTTTTCCATTTCCAATAATTTCAAGAGCAATATTATTTAGTTCAGACATTTTAATTTAAGGCTTTTATACCAGGAAGTTTTTTTCCTTCAAGATATTCTAAAAAGGCTCCACCAGCAGTTGAAACAAAATTAAAATCATCAATTACATTCATTTGATTTAAAACTGCAATTGTATCTCCACCTCCAGCTACAGAATAAATAAGTTTGTCTTTATTTTTTTCAATGATTTTTTTTGCAATCTCAAAACAGCCATTAGCAAAGTTAGGATTTTCAAAATATCCTGCTGGACCATTCCATAGTATTGTTTCACTGTTTTCAATAATATTTTTAATTTTGTTTATAGTTTTTGGTCCAATATCTAGAATTATATCGTCATTTGAAACTTCATTAAGGTCTTTTATTATGGCCTTATCCCCCATACTTTTTCCTACCGCAACATCTTCAGGATAATTAATTAAACAAGAATGATTTTTTGCGGTTTCAAAAATATCATTAATTATTTTTTCATAATTTTCTTCCTTAAGAGATTTTCCTATAGGATTACCTTTAAAACTTAAGATATTATTAGCCATTGCGCCGACGACAATAATATTATCAAATTTAGGTATTAAGTTTTTAATTAAATCTATTTTTGTTGAGATTTTTGATCCACCAATGATACAGGTAATTGGCTTTTTAATATCTGTAGTGATTTTTCTTAATGCATTTATTTCTGTTTTAAGTTGCAATCCAGCGAATGAGGGTAAGAATTCTGTAATTTTACTAACAGACGCATGAGCTCTATGTGAACAAGAAAAGGCATCATTAACAAATATATCTCCTAATTTCGCCAAATGTTTCGAAAAATTAATATCATTTTTTTCTTCTTCCTCATAAAACCGTATATTTTCTAAAAAAATTATCGGGTTTCCAGAATTTTTAAACAAGTCCTCTTTTTTTATATCAAATATATTTTCCTTAATTAGGATTATTTTTTGGTTAATTTTTTTCTCTATATTTTCACAAATTGGTTTTAAAGATAGATCTTTATTAATTTTACCTTTAGGTCGTCCTACATGTGAAATAATTATAATTTTAGATTTTTTTTCTAATAAAAAATTGATTGTTGGCAATATCTTATCAATTCTTGTCTCATCAACAATCACTCCATTTTTGAGAGGAACATTTAAATCGAGCCTTAATAATATTCTCTTATCTCTGAGATTTTCTTGATCTTCTATATGTTGCATTAAGAAATCTTGTGAAGATGCTCAACTATATCACACATCCTGTTCGAAAAACCCCATTCATTATCGTACCAAGCAGAAATTTTACCCATATTTCCTTCTATCACATTTGTTAAACTTCCATCAACAATTGAGGATGCAGGATTATGATTAAAATCTATAGACACAAGTTTTTCATTTGTGAATTCAAGGATCTTGTTTTTTTTGCTAAAGATTTGAAATGCTGAATTTATTTTTTCGACACTCAAATTTTTTTTTGTACAAAATACAAGTTCAATTAAAGAAACGTTTTGAGTAGGAACTCTCATAGCAACTCCTTCTAATTTTCCTTTAAGAGAAGGTATAATTTCTCCTATAGCTTTGGAAGCACCAGTCGAAGTTGGTACTATTGATTGGCTTGCAGAACGAGCTCTTCTTGGATCTTTATGAGAATTATCTAAAATTCTTTGATCGCTTGTAAAAGCATGAATTGTGGTCATAAAACCTTTTTCAATTTCAAAATTTTCATTTAAAACAAAAGCTACTGGAGCAAGACAATTTGTTGTACATGATGCAGCAGAAATTATTTTATCATTTTTTTTCAGTTCTGACTCATTTACCCCAAAAACAATGGTCTTATCAGCATTTTTACAAGGAGCAGAAACAATAACTTTTTTTGCTCCATTTTCTAAATGAGGCTTTAATTTTTCTTTAGCATTAAATTTGCCAGTACATTCAAAAACATAGTCAACATCGTATTTTTTCCAATTGATATTATTTAAATCCGTTTCTTGACTAAATGTGATTTTGTTATTGTTGATGATTAAATAGTTGTCATCAAAGCTTATGTTTGCATTGAATTTTCCATGAATTGAATCATATTTTAATAGAGTAGAGCAAATTTCAGAATTTGTTCTGTTATTAATATGCTTGATCTCAATGTTATGGTTATTACTCTCTATTATGGAACGAATAACCATCCTTCCTATTCTCCCCATTCCATTTATTCCAACTTTTATTTTCATAATTTTTCTTTAATT
>MDTA01001678.1_pt1 | contig 10985 bp, 18 predicted proteins | sample 811151 | NCBI WGS metagenome assembly MDTA01 (sample SAMN05326648, study PRJNA326480) | marine metagenome | isolation source: seawater | place: Indian Ocean: South | collected 2010 | reverse complement strand
GAAGAATAATGTTGAATAATCAAAGAATATTGACAGATGCGTGAGACTATCCGATAACTTCGTTGAATCATTCAAGAGAAGGCATTCCGTGATACTGGGAATGACTCGTAGTGGCAAGACATTCTTCGCCGCTAGGATACTAAAGAGATTGCAGAACCTAGGGGCACACACGCTCTTCGTTGACCCCAAGCACGACAAGGCATACGAGCATCTGGGTGAGGTGTGCTACTCCCCAATGGAAGTCCTTGAGAAGATTATGTTGAAGAAGCGAGCAATAGTGTTCAGACCACCTGCCGCCAAGGAACAGAAGATAGAGCAGTTGGACGAGGTAATCGAATTACTATTCAAGTACTCCAAGGAGGACGGATACAAGAGAATTAGAAGAGTAGTAGCGATAGATGAGTTACAACTATTCGTAAAGAAGGGTAATAGTAAGGCAATAGAGATGATATGGACAGTAGGAGCAGGTATAGGAATAGTAGGTATGGCACTGACACAGAGGGTGCAGTTGCTAAACGAGACCGCATGGTCGCAATCGGACAACAAGGTTCTCTTCAAGATGGAAGACAGACCTGAGTACCTACGTAGCCGTAACCTTGACCACTATGTCGATAACATGGACAAGTTGCAAGACCCGATGAACAGGTACGCATACTATTGCACCACTGGTGGGAACAAATGGAGGTTGCGAGACCCCATACCAGCAACCAACACCAATGCATGGGATGGCAACCTCAGTCTATCACCATACTAAACCATAACCGCATACCCTATCCGGAATGCATGGCAATAGCCCTAACCGTACCACACGCGGCTGAACCGGGGTCTGACCAAGGCGCACTCCTGTTCGTCGAGTACCTCCAATCCGTGATGACCAACAGGGAAGTGGAGTACTATACCGTCAATGGTGACAAACCCAAGTCGATGGTTCCCCTGTCGACGTACTATGCTAGGGGAAGCGAGTACAACACCGAGTTATCGGTGGCATTGGACATGGCATCCCTGTTGATTGAGGTTCAATCGTTCAGCGATTCCTCTGATTCGGATTACGGTGAGTTCGACTTCGTCATAGGGGAGTTACCGGAGTATACCGATGAGGAAGCCTCTAGTATGCTGTACAACTTCATAGATGACTTCGGCAATTGCTCGATAGAGTCAGTGCTACCGAAGAACCACTACCCGTCAGTTCTCTGTGAGTTCATTTACGATAAACCGGCGATAATCCTTATCGTTAACGAAAGCGTAAGTGACAAGTTCATGGCCGTCGCTGAGAGTCTTGCTGACTTTGCTGTTGAGTACGTGGACCGTAAAACTTCATTGGCTCGTGCTTCAATGTCCACCTGAGAAAGTCCAGTGCGGAGTTTATCGCATGGGTACGGTCCTTGAACACACGACGCTCTATCAAACCATCAACGAAATCGTGCAATTCCTTGTCCATAGTGAAAGATACAGGTATCTTTTTGGAGAGGTCCCGTTCAACCTGTCGCCTAGACACGTTATTCCGAATACACTACGATATATGATGGTTGCTAATATGCTGGTGTATGACACGGTGGCATATGACGGCACTCTTCCTTATATTAGGACCCACTCTCCGAAGGGTCAGTTCGTATGCCTTTGAATGAAGTTGTACTTCTGAATCCACGAAGACCAGCAAAAAGAAAAGGTTCGACGAGACGCAAAACAACGACCAACAGGAAGAAAAAAACAATGGCTAGAAGAAAAGTTTCAGCACGCAGGAAATCAGCGGCCCGTCGAAGGACGACCACCCGCCGACGTGCGGCTCCTAAGAGAAGGAAGACCACCCGCCGACGCAAGACAACGCGAAGGAAAGCGGCTCCAAAGCGAAGGAAGACCACACGCCGAAAGAGAACGACAAGGCGCAAGGCCGCACCTAAGAGAAGGAAGACTACTCGCAGGAGAAAGACTACTCGCAGGAGAGCCGCTCCAAAGAGAAGGAAGACCACTCGCAGGAGAAAGACTACTCGCAGGAGAAAGTCACCTAAGAGAAGGAAGACCACTCGCAGGAGAAAGACTACTCGCAGGAGAGCCGCTCCTAAGAGAAGGAGAACCACTCGCAGGAGAACTGTGAAGAGGAGAGCCGCTCCAAAGAGGCGAAGAGTAACACGCCGAAGGAGAACTGCTCGCGTCAAGAGGTCAAGAGGCGGAAAGAAGGGTCTTGCAGGATACCGCAAGATGATGATGGACGCTATGAACCTCCGCAGTGTGGGTATCGTAACCCTTGGTCTCGCTCTACCAACAATGAGCGCATTCCTAGGACAGTACGTACCAGCAATGGTCAAGGACGCAGTGGCTAGAGTACCATACATCGACACTCGTGTCGGTAAGGCCGCTCTAATGGTGGGAAGCACCGCCGCAGTAGCATTCGCTCTCCAGAGCAAGATGCTCGGTGGACTCATCTCCTACAACGAGGCAGTAGCCGCAACCGGAGTCTCCATGGCTCTAGTGGCAGTAAGCCTCGCTCAGTCCTACTACAACGGACCCGGTTCAGCAATGCTCGCTGACCTACCAACTGCTGGCGCACTTGCCGGATACGGTGGCTACTACGGCTACCTAGGCAGTGCCCACGACGGTGGAATGTACGGTGAGCACTCCATGGCCGGAGAGCACGAACTGTTCGGAACACACACCATGGCAGGAGAGCACGACCTGTTCGGTGTAAAGACCAACGTCTTCTGAGTATCTGAGGACAACGAACAACGCAAAACCCTTCGGGGGCCTAACGGCCTCCGTTGGGTCCAACTAAAATGTCTCTTTATCCAAACGACGTAACGCTACGTTGCGTATCTGCATCTCGGTTTCGGATACTTCCTTGTCAATCAACTGACCAGTGAGTCTCATTAGAACGCTAGACCGAATGTAAGTCGATAGGTTCAGTTGGAGTCTCTCGACTTCCTTCGACAGTTCCTCCATCTCCGCTTCCGAGAAGCGAACTGATACTGTCTTATTCTTGCCCATAACCAATTGGAGCATACTTCAACATTTAACACATCGCACTACATATGAATCATTTGTGTTCTCTTGTGTTCTAATGTCATCATCTTCCTTATATGGGGAACGCTAGTGGCACAGGATAACCGAAGCAACAAACATCGGTGAACAAACAATGAACGAAAAAGGAGAAATCTAGCATGGAACTACGACCCTATTACGATAGACCAACAGGTCAGATTAAGAACTATCTAAGTCTGATTGAGCAGAAAATTGCATCCAACTTCCCTCACTGGGGACGCGGCTCGCAAGGCGTGTGGCCCAAGGGCGACTACGGTAAGGGTATCCTACGTGCTGACCAGTTCAGTATCCTAGGAACCTTCGGACAGTGGCTTATACCCTCGTCCGGTTCAACCGGAAACCCGTCATCTGCAACCGTCGATTCATTCGGATGGGCATCGAAGACTTTGAACTTCAAATCACTAGAAGAGTTCTTTTATCTGGTTATGGGAATACAATATCCTGTGACACCGCTACTCGTGACCGAGCATCAATGGCAAATCAGCGGTATCGAGACACCAGTGATTGACCAACAGATATTTGAAGTGCTTGAGGAGCCTTTCGTCTGGTACGAGAGTCCAATAGTCATCGAGCCTGAGAAGAATATCGTATGCAACCACAGAGTTGTCGGAGCCGCCTCTGCTTTCGGTAACAGCACAATCGCTGGCGCAGAAAAGTGGAGAGTCATCGGTAGCACTGTCGGCCAGCACCACGAGTTAATCCAATTGACGCAGAACATAGGCGAATTGTCCTGATTCCGGAGGTATCATTATGGCATCTCTAGGAGGATTGGATGTTGCATTTGGCGCACAAATGCAAATTGTTCGTACTAACGTTCTAGTCGTTGAGACCGACGGCAGTACTACACAGGCACAGGCAAACAACGTACTTTCGTGTGCAAGGAACCGGTATGTCAGCCACATGAAGCCTGACTACATTGCTTTCGTAGCAAGCGGAGCCTTGACCGAAGGGTATGCCACAGAACTGACAGACCAAGTTGAGAGTAACGTATTGAAGGATATAACCAAAGTACCACTAGCCGGTTCACAGCGCGATAGCACTGCATCCAACAACCGTGGAATGTCGATTGAGGCAATCCTGAACGTTGGTATAGTGCAAATCAATGCAGACGACACGGCAACAGTGGATGACCTGTTTGCAGACGCAAGCCCTGTTGGAATCGAAGTTGATGAGACCCATCTACCTCACCAGATGCAATCCGCACTGATGAAGGACGCATTCGATGACCAAGCAGAGCCGACCACGATGAATCTAACATCCGTCTTGACCCATTCAGGCATACTCGGTGGAAGCGCACAAGCAACTGCTGACTTCGCTTCGCTAAGCGAGACAAGCAGTTTGGCTGACTTGAACGACGCAATTGCCGGTGCTGGCGGAGTTATCTCTGTCCTCGCACTTGGTAAGATATTCTGATTACCCACATCAACGCATGGAACATAATGCTTGCTGGGGGACTTCGGTCCCCCGGTGAGCCCAACTAAAGAAATAAATATCAAAGAAATAGAGTCAACCTCATGAAGAGGTTCACTCCGGCATTGCTCGCAGAAGAGAATGCTTTCACAGAGGAATTTTGCAAATCCCTAATCGACAGATTCGACACCAAGATGAAGCCCGCGATGGTATTAATGGGCAAGGACACCGATGTCCGAGATGCGAACGCTTGGCAGGTGACAAAGAGGGAAGATGCCGAGTTAGTCGAGAAGTTTGAGAAGGTCTTCTTCGATGTCAATGCGAAGAACTGGGACTTCGACCTCTCTAATCTGAGGGACATACAAGTGATACGATACGATAGCGGTGGGCACTACGATTGGCATATCGATATTGGCACTGGAGCGAACAAGGCAAGGAAACTCTCCATGGTCGTTCCACTTAACGACCCAAGCGAATGGGAAGGCGCAGAGTTGCTGATGAAGGCCAATCCCGATGAGGTGTCCATGCCATTCAAGGTCGGTGTTCCAATAGTGTTCCCGTCATTTATTCTCCACAAGGCCACCCCTGTCACCTCTGGGGTGAGATACATCGTGGCCGCTTTCTGCTATGGTCCGACGTTCAAGTAAATGATTAATAACTAGGTTGATTCTAACGATAACTTCCGAATCGGTTATATTCAACTACCTAGTGCGACTGTTAGGTCTTAGACCGACACAGATAGAATAAGGTGTTAAGAAATGGCAAATTTAAACCAAGGAACGCGAAGTGGAAATGCATTCGGACGGCTACAAGGAGTAGCCTTCGATAACGACGACGGCAGTGCGGCACTAAAGCCGGGTTACCTGCTTAGGATTAGGGACGCTTACTGTCTCGTAACAGGAGTTGAGGCAATGGCCCTCGACCTGTTCTTTACGGATACCCTCAACGTGGGTATCGCGTCAGTGAGCGCAAGCCTAGCGACCGATTTCAACGGTACGCACGGTGAGGCTCTTGAGCAATACGGATTCGGTTCCGTGTCCTCATACTACGACCTCGGTACTGGAACGGTGTCTGCGGCAGACAAGACTGGAAACATCCTTGCTCCCGATTACGACTCCGGGTTCATCAAGTTCACGGACCTATCCCCCAACAAGGGCAACCTGTATCACCTGTGCCCATGCATCCCATCCCAGCCCAAGTTCATGATTGAGGGTGGCGAGTGGCACTCAAGGAACGCCTTCACCCCCTTCGACACTTCCAACGGCGGTCTGCCGATTGGATTCAAGGGCGACGGAACCGCAGAGCACATGTTCAACATAGGTACGGTCTCCGGCAAACTGCAAGTCAGGCAACCCGCTGGTGTGTCCAAGCACCAACTGGACCGCGCTGATGCTGATGGTGAGAGCCCTCAGACCACAGTCAACGAGACTTCTCTTGCTGGTGTGTCCGGATTCATAGACGGGCAACTATCCCCAGTCGAGAACCCGAACTGGGCATACGGCTTCATGGTTGAGCACGGTGAAGAGACCCTTCCCGTCTTCCGCTACATCAATGATAGCGATGAATACCTAGTTGATGGAAGAATCAGGCTAGTTGGTTACAAGTACAAGGTCCTAGAACTCTCACAAGAGCAACTATCGACGCTAAAGACTAGAGCAGGTGGCCGTCTTCGGTTCATGTACTACAACCCAGTCAGTTACCAGTCGTCCGGTTTCCTCAGTGAGTATCTCTCAATGTGAAACTGAACGGTGGTAGTGAATGGTATTTGATTACGACGAAGAGGAATTTGAGCCGACACAACTGTCGGTTCATGGCTTGAGGCAGACTCAGTCTTCCACTCTAGGAAGCACTGCTACCAAGCAACGTGCCAAGAGAGTAACAGGCCAACAGGTCCCTGCCAAGGCAGGTGGAACCACTACTATACAGAATCAGATAATGATGGGCTCCGGAATGCCCGGTGCTAGACTGGAACTACTATCTGAGAGGTTTGAGAACATAAACCTAGACTCAGGGGAGACGATAGACCTAGTGAACCACGAAGGAGCAGGTATAATCCATAGTATAGAAGTAGTAGTGGATAACCCATACGTAGCAGTATCATTACAGATAGACGGATATAAGAACGCAGAGACCACTGGAGAAACAGCGGCAGAACTGATTCTGAATAACAGAACCACTAGAGTCAGCGGTTCCTTCTGGGTAAAGAGCGTTGCATCGGATGGTACTTACACGATGCTTTACACACCACAGACACCAGAACCTTACAGCGAGATGTTCAAGATGACACTATCCAACAGGATAATGCCATCGAGGGACGTTTATGGGTTCAGCCTGAACTACACAAGTCGTGGTGGGCTTCCGACACCGATGAAGACCAACTTCATGGGTGGGGGACAGTACCAGCACACAGGTCTGACAGCGGCAGACTTGGAGACGCTTTCCAATGCGGTTGCGAAGCCAGTCGGCTCTGCGCCGTATTCGGTTGATGACGTGTACAACGTTGCCGTGTACGTAACTGGTAACAGCAAGATAGGAAGCGAGCATCCGTACCAAGGACAAGCAGGTAAGCCTACGTTCACCAAGTCAACAGGATTCGACGGTGCAGTGGCAACGGTCGAGTTCAAAGCCGCAGGGACAGCAGGGTCAGATGCCAACGCAGTCGCTAACCCAGCACTGCCTAACACCAACGAGTTCCCCGGTAACCCATCAGCCCAATCACATGCTAACCTAGTGATATACAAGGACTCCAGCAAGGACTCGACCGAGCAAGTGGGATTCGCACTCAACGAAGCCACAGGGGTACTGGTCAATGAACCAAGCAACCTTGCGGCAGATGATGGTGTGACGATAAACGTCGACAGCGTCGATGCCACTACGAAGTTCTCGGTAGGCGACAGGGTACTGGACGACGTAGGTCAACTAGTGGGGGTAATCTCATCGCTAACTGCAACGGTAATCACACTGACCGCGAACAACATCGTAGGCTTGACTAACAACGAGACGCTCCACAGGGATGTCCCATCAGCACCAACCATAGGGGATAGGATATTCGTGAGGAACGGTGACACTGTCTACTTCCCCGGTGTGGTCGAGAAGATATTCCAGTACAACAGAAGTGGTGACACAGGAGGCGATGGGTGGATTGAGAGAGATGCCACTAACTTCGGTGACTCGACAGGTGCGCTCTGCTTCCAAGTATCACCCGGTCTCAGAACGGTTCCTTCCGTTTTCACCAAGACCGCTACGGCTTCCTCAGACGCGCAAGCCTTCGGTGTGGTGACATCCGCATCTGACACAAATCCAAAGGCACTCGTAAAGAACACCGTGATAAAGAGACAAAGGGTATCGTGATAGCATGAGCATCGTAAAGAGAATTAAGACTAACTTCAAGAAAGCACCTTTCGCTTACACCGTGATTGGAGGACTCGCAGTAGGCATTGTGTTCTATCCCGATACGCTAAGAAGAGTGTTCTCCCTTCACAATAAAGCCACGAACGTAGGAAGCGGATTGGGCAAGGCCGGAATGCTCGGTGACGAGGATGACGTAGCCTCTGGTCACGGATTCCAACAGACCGGATACACCGGCAAGCACGCCTTCGGTGTCAAGGAGCCGATTCACCCGATGCCATCCGGACCGAAGATTAGTTACAGGGCAGAGGACCATGAGCAACCTATGATGATGGACCCGATTTACGAAGCCGCGAAGAGGCCAAGGGATGCATCGATGTTCCAACCCGCTTCGGTGAGGAACATGAACATGGAGACAACGGTGGCCCAAGGATTTGAGTCATCCGTCTTCGCCGGAATCGATAACGTAAACATGTTTTGAGGGAGTAAGATGAACGATAAGGTTACAGCATCGATTCTCGGAGCAATGGCCGGAGCGGTCATAGTACCAACCGCAAGTCGCATGGAGAACGGCATCAACAACCTGCCTACCGAGATAGCAGTGGGACTTGCTGGTGGTGCGGTCTTCGGTTACTTGGTCAACCGTGCTTATCGAGAGTACCAGAACGAGTCTCGCACACAATACCCACTTATGGCCGCAGGAGCAGGTTCCGTACTCGTTCCGCTCGGTTACAGTTACGCTACGGGCAACCGGGGGATGAAACTTATAGGTGCGGCGGCCCTCGGAGGGCTAGTCCTCGGACTTACAACCTACGCAATTGACCAGCGAAATAGATAGAAATCAAAGGTGAAAAAAATGAACAAAACGATAAAAAACGCAAAGAAGAAACTGACCTCAACGGTTAAGATACCAGTGGTTAAGGTCAAAATTCCCATGTGGGCGATACTCGGTGGTGGACTAGCAGTCCTGTACCAGCAAAGGATGATGCCCGGAATGCTGACACCAGCACCAATGGTAGCAGAGACCGCAGAAGCACCCGCACCACCATCAGTGGCATACGGATATGACGCATACCCACCACTGAGGAACGAGCCATACTACAACACGACTCACATGTTTGGACCAGCCGATGGAGACCCAGTATTTTACGGCGTACCGGGGTGGCACTAGTGCCACACTGCCATTGCGGGGCTAATCTAGGTAGTGCTTGCCCGAACTGCAACGCGGCCCTCAACGGCCTCGGTGAAGTCACTCCTATGAAAGTAGGAATAGGCACGGTAGCAGTAGTCGGCCTAGCCGCAGGGTTCGCGCTAAGCGGAGTTGTGCAGACTGCCATGAATGAGTATTTCATCGGCATGAAGAGGACTAAGGGCTACAAGACAATCGCTAAGAGGAATGCCGCACTCGGCGGTGCTATCGGCGCAGTCGTAGCCGCAGGGATTCTATCAGCGTGATTGAAATGGACACTATACAAGACATGGCAAAACACGCGGTGTTCATCGGTGTCGGTGCTTTCCTATACATGGGTGTGTTCGGTCACGGATTACCCACGGAATTAAGAGGACCGTTCTTTAGGTGAGTTGCATGGGTGCTTACAAGGATGCAAAGAAGTTCGCTTCCAAGTACCCCCTTGTCGCACTGGTAGTCGGCTCACTAGCCGCAGTACAAGCATACAGAATATACATGGGCGCAGTGTTCGCCACTAGGTTCGTGGAGGAGAACGCATGATGAAACTGACCAAGAACCAGACCAACCTCGCTGTGGGTGCAACCATCCTAGGTGTGGGGTATTACCTCATGTCACAACCCGGCGGTGCGTTAGCAGGTCTCGGACATGCGATACCGCACAAACACGGATTGCACGTTCATGCAGGTAAGCACAAGAGGGGCGTTCGCAACGCCAAGAAACTCGTTGATAGGGAAGGTAGCGAGAACATGAGGTCCCTACCCCTACCGATACGCCGAGGGAAGCAATCATCCAGAGGCAGGACCATGGTTCCAGCCAAGAAGGGAATGCCCGTAAGAAGGCGAAGGATGAGAAGGCCACGCAAGGCAATCAGAGTGAGAGACAGGTCGACTACCAACCCCAATTACGTAAGGAGACCAAGGAAGAGACACACTCGACCCACTGTCAAACTAGAGCCACTTCCTGTAAGGGAGCCACAGGTGGAGTTCCAAGAGATGGTACTACCACCATTACAGTTTGACGGTCTAGGCATGACCACATCAACTTCCACTAGCACATCATCCTCTCACGTACCAGACATGATGAGAAGGCAGAACGAGGAACAGTGGAACCACAAGGAAGCCACTATGGGTGACCTCTTCGGAGCCGCACCACCTTCGATTCGCAACAGAGTCAGTCACAGGCTTGCTGGAAGCGATAGTTACCATGCGAAGATTGAGCCGAACTTCTCAGCATCCTACGATAAGGTCCAGAAGATGGATGCGATTCGTAACATAGACCTGTTAGGCTACTCCGGCATGGAAGTTGGTCAGTCTAACGGGGATTGGATTCTATGAGCGTGAGACACCCCCACGTAATGAAGAAGCCTCGTAACCATGAGGGCTTGGCTTGGGAAGAGGAGACGCTCTCTAACGAGTTCATCGACATCAACCGCATGGCACTTGACGATGCTTATGCCAAGAACGCCGCACCATTGAGCAAGCGCAGGAACGGTATCGGTTTCACGGACGGCAACACCAACGGCTTGTTCGGATTGAGTGGATTGGGGCACAGGGTTCCAATGCGTGAGAGCGGGGTCAATTACACTGATGAGGAAATAGACACATGGGTGAGGAACAACCAATTCCTGACACAAAATGACATTCAACATTACGTTAGAGAACAAGGTGACCCATTGAGAGAAGAGGATGAGTACCTGAGAAATCTAATTATGACTAGAGAGTCCAATCTAAGGACACAAGCAGAAACATGGGATGGTACTGACAGAGCATTTAGTCAGAAATATACCGATGGCAGGACCATGGATTTAGAGTCATATACCAACGATGCGGCATTATTGGTTGGAGTAGGGTTGGCTACTTTGATAGCAATCGGATTCTACGCTCACTCTAAGGTGTATCATCCGTATTAGTTGAAGTAAACAGGGGGAACTAACCCCCTGCTTACTTATTCGGTTATACTCAGTTTGTAGGATTACTCGTCTGAGGACTGGACGATTAGCGAAACT
>MDTA01135325.1_pt1 | contig 10986 bp, 17 predicted proteins | sample 811151 | NCBI WGS metagenome assembly MDTA01 (sample SAMN05326648, study PRJNA326480) | marine metagenome | isolation source: seawater | place: Indian Ocean: South | collected 2010 | reverse complement strand
CCTCATTCTGTCGTCAGACAAATTTGAAAGTGAGATCAAAGCAGATCTCCGCACACCACCAACTACAACAATTTCTGCAATTTTGCATACGATGTCATGACATTCAATGCTGTTCAATTTACGACCGCCAGCGCCTTGAAATGTTGATACTACAAATTTAAACAAACTATCTAGTGGCTCTGGTCCAGATGCTCTACCACCAAATGTTTTTAGTGGAGCACCAGCTGGTCTTACTTTGCTTAGATCCCAGGTTGGAATCTGTCCTGAATACAGCATAGCAATTAGTTCTTTTAATCCTTTTGCCCAGCCTAGTTTGCTGTCTGCTACAGTAATACAAGTATCACTGTGGAAGAATTCTTCAGCCACTACAGGTAACTGAGAAACTTCTTGTCTTTCTACACTGAAGCCTACTCCAGTGCCGTTCATCAATACGTAAAGTATTTCGTCAAATGCTTGTACACGATTCACTGCTACATATGAACAGTTGTATCCTGCAATATTTTCTCTTTTGAGAGCCTCTCCTGCGGTCATAAGACAACGCATTGAAGGCATTATTTTACACTCCAAAACAGCTTCTTCAAGTTTGTTTCGTAGTTTTTTATCCAACTTGTATCCGTGCATATCGTTTAGATGTTCTTCAAAAAAGTTGAAGTATCTGTCAATAGTTTCGCCCCAGGTTTCTCTTCTGCCTTTGTCTTCAAGCCAGCGAGAATATCTGCTTAAATGTATAAACTCCTGATACAATGTGGGAAGATTATTGTTAAGTCTAGTAGCCATTTTCTCTCCTTGTCTTTCTTTTTTTGATTATCCGAGTTATAGACGAGGATGTCTGGTTTTTTGCTTGTTGAGTACTTAGTTTGGTGATCTCATTATAAAGTATATCGTTTATCCACAAAGTTGTGTGGTAAGATATTTTTGTTCACAACTCCAATTATTTTGAGCTAGCCAGTCAATTCCTATTGCTGAATTATACTCTACATTAAGTACTTTATCATCAATTACGCAAAGCATATGATGATTGTTTTTTGTTTTTCCAACTTGAACTTCACAAGGATGTCCAAGATAGTGTAAGGTATATGCGTACAACAATGCTCTGTTAAATTCACAAAAATCATTGCTGTGTAGCATTTGCCAAATATTCAACCACGTATTGATATCATACGGATCAATACTCATACTGCCAATTGGTATTTGGCTATAAAAATCTAATGTGGATTCAGTACAGTGTTCAAGTGTTTTATTTTCATAGTTTATTCTAAAACTTCTAAATGTCCTCAAACGTTGTTCAGGTGAATCCTGCCAGTTTAAGCGAGTGTTTGTTTCCAAAGATTTAACTTATAACTTAATGTTGCGTTTACGGCATCTGAATCACTGTATCTTAACTTGAATACATTGTCACTGGTGTTTAGATTACCACTGAAAACTACAGCTGGATCGTTCACAGCCACATAATCATCATTGAGAATATAATCTTGCACTGCGGTTCTAGTATCGATCATAATTGTAATTTTGCCATTGCGGAATTTAGGAGTTGGTGTCTTAGCATTCTGTAGACTGTATTCAATTGTTGCACAATTATAGTCATCAGCGTCCCATAGTATGCCAGTATCAGCATTGGTTCCACTAGCAGTCAAAGTCAATGTTTCTTTTGTATCACTGCCAGTTAGATCTTTAGTTTGTATTTCTGTATTGTAGTACACTCTAATAATCGTTCCTACAGCCGGAGCAGTAGTCAGTGTCAGTGTAGTACCACCAATTGCAAAACCTGTGCTTGCCAATTCAGATTCAGTTCCGCCAGTTGGTTGTGTAGTTACACGATATCTAGAAGATTTACTTAGATCTATTCCTACTGTATAACTTGCAGATCCATTACTGTTTACACTAATTGGATCGTTGCCTATAAAAAGACGTTTTACATCTTTTGCATATCCTAATTCGCCTGGATCCAATAAAGGTAGATCTGTTAAATTACCTTGTCTGTTTAATAGTTTTGCTACTTGTGTTGTTGGCATCGCACTCTCCTAATGTATTATTTATCCTTGAATTCCAAGGTATTGCATCAAACGGTCACTCCAACCTTTACTCCATTCATCAAATGCTTCACCTTCAACAACAAATTCTTGATACTGTAAATCTCTACTGCACATCATTATAACAATTTTTCTTATATCAGTTTTGTAGACATGATTGTGTGCAAGAGCATAGGCGGCTCCTTGCAGTTTATAGTTATCTACCCATTCTTCCTTTTTAGGTTTATTGGTTTGCTTGAAGTCCATAATGGCTGGTACTCCATTATGAACTCCTACAAGGTCTGTTGTCCCTGCATACAAATCTGGATAGTAAAGATGCACTTCACTGCCCCACACTTCGTCTACTTTGCTTAGTCCGTCCTGTATAACTACCTCAGCCATCTTCCGTCCTTGGACATGTACAAGATTTGTCTTGTTTGGTAGTTCTTCTCCTTTGGTGTAGTTTTCTAAAAAGCCGTGCATGGAGGTACCAACACCCGCGGCTTCTTTGGTTATCTGCTTGGCTTTTTCTTCACCTACACGCTGACGCCAAGCAATCAGGTGTGTCTTGTCAGATGTTGCATCAAGTATTGTAGTAACACTGGGAACTTTTCCACCCCCAGGTGTTGCATACAATCTTTTTTTACCATCAATTCTTGTAAGGTCTTGATAGTCATAGACTCTGTTGATCTTCATGTTTTCATTATACGTTGATTGTTGTGTGTTGTCAACCTATTACCAGCTGATAACCCATTTAAAAGTGTTGGTTGTTGCAGTATTTTTCTGTCTTTCAATTTGATAGCCTAAGCCTTGAAAATACTTGATAACCTGATTCATTTGATCAGTGTAGGCACGATTTGTAGCTGTGCCGTTCCATACATTGTAGTATGCTTTACTGGTTGGATCAGTTGCAGTATATGTTTGTGCAGTTAATCCTAACGCAGTATTTGCCGTACCCGCTCCAACTACTACTGTAAATGTTGATGCCGCGGTAGTAGTATAGGTAATCACAAGATTGTTGCTGGCATTTTTACTTGCTACAACTCCTGTAACTCCTGCATCATTAATGTCTGCAATTACGCTGTTGAGATTTGTTCCTGTTGTGCCTAGCGTAATTGTAACTCCAGCAATTATTACAGTTGGTGTTCCTGTAATAGTTGGATTGGCGGCACTGCCTGTGATAGTGATAGTAGGAGTGCTTTCGGTCATAGTTGTACCATCACTAATGGTACTGCTATAGTGTCCATTATTAGCATCAGTTATAATCTGTTTCATTAGAGTATTTGTTTCATTTAGAATTGTAAGATCTGCTCTAGCATCTAATTTTGCCTGTGTGGCGGTAATACTATAACTCATGCTAACTCCTTATCTACTTTCTTTTGTGCTAGTTTTTTAACTTTTTGTTTTGCTTTTTCTTCACCATCGCCTACGTTTACATCATTATCTCGATCAGTTACTATATTGATTGTTTCTAATGATGCGTCACGTACTATAGGAATACCTTGTAGCAAATCTAAAAGCTGTCCTCTGTTGATTGCGTGTCCGCTACGTCTAAGATCTTTCAACAAACTAACAAATTTTACTTCTTCCAAACCTTCGGCACTGATTGCAGTCAATAGACTGATAACATCATCACGAATATCATCAACTGTAGATTCATTTACAATCTGTGCAATAAGCATGACACTACCTTACGCTGTAGCTTCAGATTTGATACGCTCTAGTTCAGCTTTGGAGATTTTTCCGTCTTTGCTGGACTCTTGTACTGCCTTTAGTGCAAGTTTTATTTTGTCGTCCATTGACTCTTTCATTTCTCTGCCAGCGTCTGCATCATCACCAGCTTCAGCATCTGCTCCACCAAAGTCGTCAGTTGGTTCCATTTCACCGTCACCATCTGTGTCAATGCCTGCATCAGGCATATCACCAAAACCACCATCCATATCAGTTGATGGTGCTTCGCCTTGTAGTACTAGTACTGCGTTGTCGTAGCTTTCTTTGGTTGACTTCATTGTGTCAAGTAGTCCTTGTAGTGCTCCAGTGGCACTTGATTCAAATGCACTTGCTTGATCCATGCCCATTTGCTCTTTCATGGCTTGTACCAATGGCATCATGTCTTGTACTTGCATCTGTGCAATGTCTTCTGCCATTGCTTGTAGCTTGTCGCCAATTTCTTGAGCGGCTAGTACAACTTCTGCTTGGTCAACCATTTCACTGCCAACTGCTTCAGCAACAGGCTGGTTTGCCATCTGCTCAAGTCTAAGTTTTGCGGCTTCTTTTATGAATAGGTATAGGTTATATTTTGGACTTGAGATGTCACCTGCTTCAGCAAGTTTGGCATCTGCCTTTTGTCCTAATGCACGAACTTCGTCTTCTGTCATAGAATCCCAACGTCCGCTCCAATCAAATCTTGACTCAAGAATGTTTTTCACTGAATCAAAATCATATTTTTTGTTCATATCGTTTATGTTCATAGTAACTGATCCTTTATTTTATAGGCTAACTGTATTTAGTGATTTTGTGACATTATTTCACGTTTAATTTGTTCAAGCTTCATTTGACTTTCTGAATGCTTGGCCCAATGTACTGGATTATCATATTTTTTAGCCTTTTGTCCATAACTAGTAGTTTCAAATAGTTTGGACATGTATTGATTATCCAAATTGATAGCAGTTTTAATAGAATTTTTATTAGCATTTATTAAACCGTCTACGATTACTTTGGCGGTTTTTGCAAGAGCAATGTCACCATATAATTTTTTATCACCATAATAAACATTATAAAAATGTTTTTGTTTTTCACAAAAGGTTTGTTTTGTACGTGTAACTTTGAAATCGCCAACAGTGATTGTACCGTTTTCGTGTGAAGTCAGCATACTGGCTATAGTATCAGCATCCATGTTTTCAATTATCGCACGGAGTTTGCGGTCTAAGTCTGTAATTGCTACCATTAGTAATTCCCTTTGTTAAAATTATAGTATACAGTTTTGTTTTCGTCTATTTCTTTTTCAAAAATACCACGATTCACTAGTTCTTGTGATATGCATGCATCACGTTCACTAAGATCAGTTTTACAGAGTTTGCCTTCTGTACAACGTTTCATTATTTTGTATTCTAAATTTGTAACTGGCTGGGGTATACCTGATGGTGGTGTAAACATTCTCATTTGACACCTGCCATCTTTTTAAGTTGTTCAATATCTCTTCTATTAGAATCAGCTTTTGCACTGTTATTTGCGGCCAATTCAGCGTTTTGTTGAGTGGTTAAAGTATTCTGCATTGTGGCGTTTGGTGCTTTGTATAACCTAGCACCTTGTCCAGTTGGCTGAACATTTCTTTGAGTTGATACTGGAGGAAGTGTTTGCTTGGGTTGAGCTCGCATAGCCTTATTTGCATCAGTGGTAGATGGTGTAGCACTACTACCTCTCACACCATAACCTTCTTGCATGCCTATTTTATCCAACAGCATATTTCTAATTACTCTATCATCTTTATTTTCAATAGCATCACTGAGCTTGATAGCATCAGCTATTGAAAATGATTTGGCAAGTTGAGCCGCTTCTTTGGCTTCCATGTCATGATTGTGTTCCTTCTGCAAATAATTTTTTAGTGCAGTAGAAAAACTATCTCCATAATCATCTAATTTCATCGTCTCATTGCCTTGTTCATTCTTTGCACAGCTTTACTGGCTGGATTGAATCTTTTTGTAAATCTAGCTTTTCTAGCCATTCTAGCACCTTTTTGAGCTTTGGTACGCTTAAGAACAAAACGCTTTTTTAAATCTATTGGCTTACTGCACTGAGCAGGATTAGCCACTAATCTACCTTTTCTTTTGCCAAATGTACAACGATATTTTTTAGTAATACTACGACCCTTGCGAGCCCATACTATTTTGGCTTCAATTACTGGTTGATCTTCATCTGTTAGCTCAAAAAGTTCCATAATAGTATTTAGTTAACTTAGGATATGTTCATTAAAATAACAACGATTGTGCTTAATAATCCTGCAATCACTGTGCCTGCACTGCCTATTATAACTTTGGTATTAGTAGCGGCATGTCGTTCAATGTTTATGGAATTTTGATTGATATTCTTCATCAATGTGTTGATGTTTTCTTCCATTCTCTCAATTCTACTCATCATACTACCAAGTTTTTCTTGTAGCACTTCATATCTTGCGGCACATAAATCTACGTGAGCTTCTAAATTTTCTTTTTCTAATTGAGACATTGTTTCACCTGCTGTTTATATTTATACTTCAACAGACATTTGCCAGTCCTTAAAACGGCTCTGAGCAAGATCAAAACTTACACCAAACTTATTTCCTGCTAGAATATGTTTCCTAAAGTCTTCTATATAGGTATATGGATCATCTACTAAATCTAGAGTTGGCCAAACTTTACGATTTACACATTTAAGAATGTGTTTGATATAAGGATCTCTTATTTGATCAATTTCTTCTTTGTACATATAATCTGTTGGTGAGCTTTTGCTGAACAAACCACTTGGTCTTACATTTTTCAGCAAATAAACTTTGATCCAGTCACTGATAACTTCTCTTAAACCATTGTGATACAAATCCAAGTCTTTCATTAATTCTAATACTTTTACTATATCAAATATATCAGTGTTGTTGATGATTATATCAGCACCACTTTCATTATAGTTTTGTTCTACCAATGTGTTCACAGTAGTCAACATATTCCTAAACCAATCATATGAATCAGCATAGTTATCGTTGAAGTCAACTGCTTCGCCATTGAAACACCATCTATCAATTAACATTTGTATGTTAAAATTATCGCCAGGTTGTACTTGAACAATAATAGTTTCAGGATCATTTTTTACTTCAGCACTAACTTCGTGAAAAAACCATGCAGTTGGTCTGTTGGTGCCTTGTTTGATAGCATGCCAAGTTTCCATATCCAACATCTCACGTTTTTGTTTATACCAAATGTGTGCGAGTCCATGTGTAGTAGCCATTACTGCGGTATGACAATGACTAGTCCAACAGTAATTTATAAATTGATTGTCAGCAATCTTACTAACCAAATCATCACTGCGTTGAAAGTCTTTTCTATCCCAGGTAATATTTCTGCTGAAGTTTAACAACCTCATTAAAAAGTTACCACTCATACCAGCATTTGCTACTACAATTACATAATACTTCATTTTATTTCATTTACCACAGTGTTACAATATTTTGCACTATCAACATCAATTACCTCATATGATGTATCTCCGCAAATATTATCAATTACAGGTATATTTGCAATATCACTTTTGAGTTGTGGTATAGCAAATTCTGTATAAAAATCCAATGTCCACACTGGCATTTCTCCTTTGTAATTGGTGCCAAAACTATTGTCAACATTTTGTTTAGTTTGTGCAACCATTGGTTCAAATACCTGTGTTCTGAAACTGCATGCTTGAATGAACGTGTTAAAGTTTTGTAATTGTAAAAAACTTTTTGAATGTTTTTTGGGCCTGTTAGACGATAGCGTGATGTCTATCAGTGTCATTATTTGATATTTGTATGTTGTTTCTACAAGGTTCTCATCATTGATGACTGCCTTACTTTTTGTGGGCAAATGTAAGCCTTTCTATCTACCAGCTAATCTTCCTAGTGCATATCCGCCAACTGCTACAGCGGCCAACTTTTTCCAATTGAGTATTGGTTGTTTTACCTGCTGTTTTGTTAGACTGCCGTCTCCAGCACCTAGCATCTGCATTGTTGGATACAGTGTACTATATCTTCCATTTTGTGCATACCACTTGTTTATCATTGGCATCATAACCTTTTTATTACTAGGTGGCATTTTGTTGTAATCTTGCACACGTCTACGAACTGATTTTACCGTTGTATTTTTGATACCTAAACTGCTTTCAATTCTCTGCAATGATCCTCTTGCAGTATTGTCTGTTAGTTTTCCATTAGCCATACTGCTCAAAAATCTTCTCACTTCAGGCTCATTTACTTTCTTTCCAGCTTGTTTGCTTTGAAATATTGCATTGTACAAATCTGTACTGCTGACTCTTGCTCTATCAAAATTTCTACTTTTTATAGTATCGGCGGCATATTGTTGTGCATACTGTTTGTACTGTGGTTCGTTATACATCACATATAGACTTGAAAGATCCATCATAGCAAAATCACCAAATGTATCACTGCCCATAGCATCTGTTCTGCTTTTTGTCCTAAACTGTCCTGCTTCGGTTATTTCTTGTAAAAATTCATATGCCATTATTTTTTCCTGTTGTCGTGTTCATCCAATATATTACGCATTGTATCTGTTGCGTATGTTTTATAAAAACGTGGAGCAAACGCATGTATTACAACTCTAGTTGCCGCCTTTTCCAATTTGTATGCAATTTTTATAGCATGCCAAAAATGTTGCCAGCGTGTCATTCCTGCTTCTTCCATGTGTAGTTTACATTCCTTTGATAGCATTATTGAAAGTCCTTGGGTGCAAAATTGGCTTTGCTGAAATCTAATCTGTCTACAATTTTTACAGCATTGCCCATATGATCTGCAACTACTACACCTTCACCAGGTGTAACTTTGTAACTGCCATCTGGTTGTTGAATAAACGCTTTCATCTGCATTAACTTGTTAAGATGTTTGGTTAGTTCATCTTTGGCTTCCATGATACCCATGTACAAGTTATACAGGTTGTAAAGTTTTTGTTTGTTTTCTGCTACAAAAGTTTTTGCTCTTTGTAGGTCATCCATTTTACGCATGGCGGCTGGACCTTCTGGACCAGTTTTAAGAGTGCTGATTGCTTTGTCTGTATCAGCAACAATCTGTTGAATAAAACTGTTAAAAAATCTACTTGCATCTGTAAACTTGCCTGCTCTTACAGCTCTGTTAACATGAGTTAACAGTTGTTCGCCAAACTTTTTAATAGGTGAATCTGTTAGCAATGCCCAATCTTCGTTGCTCATACTTTTTACTGCTCTACTACTAGCACCCAACATTTGCAGAATTGGTTTTGCTTCTGCTTTGCTGAGTCCTGCTCCGCTTACGTCTGTTACCACTGCATCATCAAACCATACATCTGGAGTTTCAGTAAGCCCTTCTATGTTGGCACCAAACTGTGCAGTCATATCACCAACTGTTTCACCATCATATGCTGTGTGCCACACTATGCCAATCTTTGCGTTTCTAATACGTTCTGCAAGTTCAGAGTCAGCCGGTACAGCATAGGTGATTGTATTAGGCTTGAATGTAAGATATTCTTCACCTTCTATCTTTTGTGCTTTCAATGTATCAGGTGTAAACATCAAGTCGCCCTGTAATACACCTTCTATGCCCAATTTGGGAAAATGTTCTAGTGCTGTTTTTAATTTGTTACGCAAACTGCTACCATCTTTGTCATCTTTGTCAGCATGAAAGCGATCTACATCTGATGGTTTTTTGTTGAGTTTTGGTTCACGTTTTCCAAACACACCTTTTGTGCCTACAAAAAATTGCCCGTCAGCAGGATCAGTGCCTGCTATAATGGCAGGAGCTCCATCCCACTTTACACTTACCACTGCTGGATTGCCGCCACTAGCACCACCACTCATGGCATTAGCTAGTCCACTGATAAGTCTGATGGCGGTTTCAGCACCTTGTTTTTGCTGTGAAAATACAAGTTCTTCTGCATGCATCAAATGTGTATTTTTTCCACCAGTGGCTTCTTTTAGGTTATGCAGAGCTTTTTGTACAAGTCTGTCTTGTCTAGGACCACGCTTTTTTCTGCGTTTCCAACCACTTATAATTTCCTTAACCTGCATTTTTTCTTATCTTCCTAATACCACGTTCAAATATTCCCATGTCGCGATTTTTTATACTGAGCATAAACCTTTTACGTAGATCAGCTTGTATTTTTTCATCAAAGTTACTTTCTATATACTCCAAGAGCTGAATAGCACCGCCAAGTACATTTTCACTACGATAGCTTAAAATTTGATCTTTACTGGTTTTTGGAGCAAGAGAATTTATTTCTTCTAGTATACTCCTGGTTTTCTTTTTCATGGCTCAGCCTCCAATTATAGTAGTATTTAGCTACTCTGCCTTTTTGAGTATACTTCGTAGCCTATCACTGCTATTCACTGCATTGTCCTGTGTTTCTGGTTGTGGTGAGTTTTGTCCTAATGTACTTTTCTTTTTCAGTGCATCATAGATGTTGTTGAAACTTGTATCTTCTGCTTCTTGTTCATCTAAATCTGTAATACGCATACTGTCAATGTTAAAATCCAAATCAATCTTTTGTCCAACACCATTACTGCTACGTGTTTTCATAAATTGTATCTGTATTCTACCACGTTCACGCATTGCTTTACTGCTGAATATACCAATCACGTTATCTGCTGTTTGTATTTTACTCAATCCACCTGCAATGTGCGAATGGTCAAATTCTATTTCTTCTACTGCACTTCTATTCAACTGCGAAGCTGTAGCAAACAAATAGTTTCCTTCAACTGCAAAGTTTCTAAGTTCTTCACTTACAAATTTGTCTTTAATAAACAAGTCACTGGGTGGCACTTTCTTTTGTGCTGGCATCATCAAGTCCAAATAGTCTACTAGAACTGCGTCTATTTTCTTGCCACTGTGTACTTCAAATTCTTTTATGAAACTTCTTAGATCGTTTGTTGTGATACCATTTGGCAGTTGCACAATTTGTATTCCAGCATTGTGTTTTGCGGCCATTTTAACTTTCAGTTCTACGTTGTCTGTGTCTTTCAAAACCTGTCTTGTTGTAAGCCCAGTCAACATTGCATCTAGTCGCATACTACAAAGTTCTTCGCTAAGTTCTAAACTTACATACAAAGTATTGTAGCCCATGCCTGCCCAATTGAGTGCTAAGTTTTGTAAGAAAATACTTTTACCTGCACCTGAACCTCCTGCAAAAATATTAAGTTCGCCATTGTTGAATCCACCATACAGTTTTTCATCAATGCTTTTCCAACCTGTGCTGGTTCCACCTTTGGCATCTTT
>MDTA01042873.1_pt1 | contig 10987 bp, 10 predicted proteins | sample 811151 | NCBI WGS metagenome assembly MDTA01 (sample SAMN05326648, study PRJNA326480) | marine metagenome | isolation source: seawater | place: Indian Ocean: South | collected 2010 | reverse complement strand
TATTAGAGATTGATAATAATATTAAAAAAAAAATCTCACAAACAGCCAATTTATTTAAAAAATGTAATTCTAAAGGAGGAAGAGTAGTCTTTTTTGGAAATGGTGGTAGTGCATCAACTGCCAATCATGTTTCGGTAGATTTGTCAAAAAATGCAAAAATTAATTCAATTAATTTTAATGAGAGCAATTTGATTACTTGTTTTTCAAATGATTGTGGTTATTCAAACTGGATGAAAAAAAGTATAGAATTATACTGTAATAAAAATGATATTATTGTTCTAATATCAGTTTCCGGATCTAGTGAAAATATAATAAATGCAGCGAAAATTTCAAAAAAAAAAAAGTTACCAATAATTACATTTACAGGTTTTAAAAAAAATAAAGTTATGATGCTAAATAAGAATGGAATTAATTTTCACGTAAAATCTGCTTCTTACAATATTGTAGAAATTGTTCATCATGTTTACCTTTTAAGTATTGTTGACTATATTATAGGTAAATCAAGGTATAGTGTTAAATGATAAAAAAATTTATTGTTACAACCACTATTAATCCACCTACAAAAGCTCTTATGAAATTCAGTAGGTTTAATGATTGGAAACTTATAGTTGTTGGTGATTTAAAAACTCCTGAAAAGGAATTTAAGTCATTAAAAAACTGTATTTATTTGAACCCTAAGCATCAAGAAAAAATATCTAAGAAATTAAGCGATCAAATAGGTTGGAATTGTATTCAGAGAAGAAATTTTGGATTTATCTATGCATACAAATTAGGAGCTGAGGTTGTTGCAACTGTCGATGATGATAATATTCCATATAAAAATTGGGGAAAAAATTTACTGGTTGGAAAAAAAGTAAATGTAAATATCTATAAAGATAAATCTGGATTTTTTGATCCTTTAAGTGTGACAAAATATAAATACTTATGGCACAGAGGATATCCAGTTCAATTACTCCAAAAAAGGAAGCCAATTTTAGTTGGAAAAAAAAATGTTAAATGTTTAGTTCAGGCAGACTTATGGGATGGAGATCCCGATATAGATGCAATTTGCAGAATAGGATTAAGCCCAATTATTAAATTTAAAAAATTTAAACCTTTTACCTCGCAAAGCTTAACACCATTTAATAGCCAGAATACTTTTTTGCATAGAAGTGTTCTGAAATATTATTTGATGTTCCCTCATGTTGGTAGGATGGATGATATTTGGGGTTCCTACTATCTTCAAAAGAAGATTAAAAATAAAAATTTTATAGTTTTTAATACTGCAAGTGTATATCAAGAAAGAAATAACCATAACTTAGTTAATGATTTAAAAAATGAGATATTAGGATATGAAAATACGATAAAATTTAAGAGAGAAAATATAAATGATTATATTCCTCAAAAAACAAAAGATTGCATAAGAACATATACTAAACTTTTTAAGTGAAGATATTAATTTCACCTTCAATTATTCTACAGACTGAATATCATTATAATAGATTTCAAAGGATAGTAAAAAAAGTTACAAATCTCAATTTTCAGACTGATATCAAAAGTTGTAATGGAGAACTTAACCATTATGGAGAAATTTCAAAAATTATCGGAAAAAATAATGTTTTCATTCTAAATGACATTCACAAGGCTTACTTTGGTAAAGAAAAGTCAAAAAGATTTAACTCTCTTTTAGAGAGATACCCATCTAATTTTTTTTATGAAGAACCAAATTTTATAAACTATAATCAAATTGTATCTCAAAATATTCATTTTGATTTTTTTCTGATATCAATTCAATCTAGTGAAAAAAGTTTTACATTGGCAAAAGAATTAAAGAACAAAGGTGTTAAGATAGGTTTATTTGACAAAGTAGATGATAACGAAATATATTTTAATAAAGAAGCGTATTTAAAAAAAATAAATTTTGAATTTTATGATGTAGTATTTAAACAAGACCTTCCACATACATTAAATTTAAAAAATATTTTTCCGATAGCACCGGTACCATCAACAATTAAATTAATTAATCATACTAACAATCCTAGTGTTGTTAAAAATATAGCAACATCTTTTGTTGGAGATTATCGAAAAAATATAACTAGAGGTGATAGAAAAGAACTAGTTGAATTTTTTGAAAAAAATTACCCTAATGATACATATATTCGTTTTAATAAAAAAGAATATCATAAGAAAAGTTTTCTTGATGAGTTAAATTTTAGATCATTATTTAATTTATCTCCATCAGGTAAAGTTTGGGACTCATATAGACATTGTGAATTGGTTAATTATGGTAGACCAATCTTATTACCCGAGCCTGATTGCAAGATCGCACCCGGATCATTTAAAGATATGTATAATTGTATTTTTTACAAAACAGAATATAAAAATGGTGATTTTAAAATAAAAGATTTAAAATACTTAAAAAACAAAATTAACTTAATAATGTCAGATAATAAAATTCGTAATTCTATTTATGAGAATTATTATGATTTGATAGCAGGAAATCATACGAGAGAAAGAAGGTCAGCTTATCTTATTAAAATAATGAAAAGTATTATAAAGAGATAAAACATTATTTCTCAAAAAATGAATATTTATAAAAAAGTTTTATATATTGTCCCAGATAATTACAGAAAAAAATTAAAAAAAATTTTTTTTATAAATTTCTTTTCAGTTTTTTTAGAAATTTTAAGTATTGGTCTTATTATTCCTTTTTTATTATTAGTTACTGATCAAAAAAAAGATTTTGAAAATTTAAAAATTTTTGAATATATAAATTTTCAAAATTCAAGCTCATTAATTATTTTTTCTTTAATATTTTTGTTATCAGTATTTACGTTGAAAAATGTGTATTTATTTTTTGCATTAAAATATAATTCAAAATTTACATATAATATTATTAGAGATTTATCTAATTTTATATTTCTTAAATATCTTAACAAAAATTATCAATTCTTCTCAACTTTAAACAGCTCAATTCTGATAAGAAATGTTATCAATGATGTTACAAATTTTGGGGTTAGTATTCTTCTTAGTGGTATAAATCTAATTGTTGAAATATTAGTGGTATTGGGTCTCTCTATAGTGTTGATAATTTATAATCCCCAAATCTATTTTTTAATAACAATACCAGCCATAATTTTTTTAATCACAACATATTTGATAATGAAACCAAAATTGAAATATTTTGGTGATATGTCTCATAATTATACTGCTAGAAAGCTTAGAAATACTAGACAAGGATTTGAAGGAATAAAAGAAATTATAATTAACCAGGCTCAACAAAAATTTTTTAATATTTTTAAGTTAGATAATCAGATCCTAACAACTTCAGAAATCAAAAGATGGTTATATCTGAATATTCCAAAATACTTAGTTGAAGTTTTTATGGTTTTTTCTTTTGTTTTAATTGTATTTTTTATGTTGCTATATGATTTTAGCAATAATGAAATAGTTGCTACACTTGGATTATTCGCTGCTACGGCTTTTCGATTGATGCCAAGTTTTTTAAGAATTACAAGTTCCTTGAATCTACTTAAATTTTATAATCCAGTTTTAAATAATTTGTACAAAGAAATTAATGATCTCAACAAAGAAAAAATGTTGATCAAGAAAAATAAAGAAATTAAATTTGATGGGTCAATTGTTCTTTCAAATATTAATTTTAAATATCCAAATAGTACTAAACCAATTTTTGAAGATATAAATTTTAAATTTTTGAGAGGAGACAAAATTGGAATATTTGGTGAAAGTGGATCAGGCAAATCTACATTTATAGATATATTTACAGGATTAATTAAACCAAATGGAGGTGATATACTTAAAGATAACATCAATATATATGATGATTTAACCAATTGGCAAAGTCTTTTGGGGTACGTTCCTCAAAAGCCTTATATAATCGATAGTACTATTAAAAATAATATCACTTTTAAGCTAGATAACTCATCAGTTGATGATGAAAAATTGTCTAAAATTTTATCCATAGTTGAGCTTGAAGAGCATATCGGTACGTTAAAAGACGGAATAAATGAGGAAATAGGAGAAAATGGAACAAAGATGTCTGGTGGACAATTACAAAGAATAGCTTTAGCAAGAGCTCTTTATAAATCTCCTAAAATATTAATTCTTGATGAATCTACTAATGCACTGGACAATATCACGGAAAATAAAGTATTAGAGAATTTAAATAGTTCTAATTTATTTGATATTTTAATAATTATCTCACATAAAGCATCCTCGTTAAAATTTTGCAATAAAATTTTTGAACTTAAAAATAAAAACTTTATTGAGAGAAAATATGAATAATAAAATTATAACAATAATAGGGTTAGGATATGTTGGACTGCCTTTAGCTGTTGAGATGGGAAAAAAGTTAAAGACTTATGGTTACGATATTTCTAAAAAGAGAATTGATGATTTAAAAAAAAGTTTAGATAGTACACATGAACTAAAGTCATCTGAAATAAGAAGGTCTAAAAAACTTTTTTTTACTACTAATGTAAACTCTATTAGCGAATCTGATTTTATTATTGTTACTGTTCCAACCCCAGTGAGTAGTAAGTATAAGCCTGATTTTAAAATGCTAAAAAATGCATGTAAAATTATAGGTAAAAATTTAAAAAAAAAATCAATTATTGTATTTGAGTCTACAGTTTATCCAGGTGCAACTAGAAAAGTATGTATTCCTATAATTGAAAAATTTTCAAAGAAAAAATGGAAAAAAGATTTTTATGTTGGGTATAGTCCTGAAAGAACTAATGTTGGTGATAAATCAAAATCATTAAGAAAAGTTACTAAGTTGATTTCTGGAGATACAAAGAAAACACTTAAAAAAATTAAAATTCTATACTCGATCATTACAGATAAACTTTATGAGACAGACTCTATAGAAATTGCTGAAGCAGCTAAATCTTTAGAAAATACACAAAGAGATGTAAATATTGCATTTATTAATGAGTTTTCAAGAATTTGTAAAAAGCTTAAGATTAATACAACGGATGTTTTAGAAGCTTCATCAACAAAATGGAATTTTATTAATTTTAAGCCAGGGTTAGTTGGGGGTCATTGTATTAGTGTAGATCCTTATTATTTAATCTTTAGATCTAAACAATTAAACTTTAAGCCAAAAATAATTATGTCCTCTAGATTACAAAATGAAAAAATGCCATCTTTTATATCAAGCACAATACTTAATGAACTAAAATATACCTCCAAAAAAGAAAAAAAAATATTAGTTTTAGGTTTAACTTTTAAAGAAAATTGTTCTGATATAAGAAATAGTAAAATTTTTACAGTTGTCAAAATGCTAAAGAAAAAAAATGTAAAAATAACTCTTTCGGATCCTCACGCAGACAAGAGTGAAATCAAAAAACTTTACAACGAAAATAGTGAAAAATTTAAAGATATTAAGAGTAAATTCCACGGTGTGATTTTAAATTCTCCACATTCTGATTATTTAAGTGATTTGCCCAAAATAATTAATCTTATTAAGCCAAATGGATTTTTTTTTGATGTAAAATCTCATTTTAGAAATAAGATTGGTAAAAAAATTAAATATTTAAGTTTATAAATTTATGAAAATTTTTAAAAAAATTAATTTAATTGCTGAAGTTGGCTTATCTCATAATGGCAACATGACTTTAGCTCATTCATATATAGAATCTGCCGCAAGATCAGGAGCTACAGCAATAAAGTTTCAAACACACTACGCAGCTGAGGAAAGTTCTATTTATGATAAATTTCGAGTAAAAAATAAGTTTATAAAATATTCTACCAGGTATGATTATTGGAAAAAAACAGAATTCACTCCACAGCAATGGTCTGAGTTAAAAAAACACGCAGATGAAAAAAAAATAATTTTTTTTTCTACTCCATTTATTATCAAAGCTGTAAACATACTAAGTAAAATTGGAGTAAATATTTGGAAAATTGCTTCAGGGGAACTGACAAATCATCCTCTGATAGAAAGAATAGCAAATTTAAAACAACCAATTATTTTATCAACAGGTATGAGTGATTATAAAGAGATTGATAGCACTATAAATTTAATTAAAAAAAAACATAAAAATTACTCTCTTGCGCAATGCACATCTCTTTATCCTTGTCCTCCTGAAAAACTGGGATTAAATTTAATTAATGATCTTAAAACTAAATATGATTGTAGTGTTGGTTTCAGTGACCATAGTGGAAATGCACTAACGCCAATTCTTGCTAAAGCATATGGTGCTGATTTTGTTGAGGTTCACGTTGTCTATGATAAGAGTTTTATTGGTTTTGATACTAAATCTTCAATAACATTTGATGAATTATCTGAAATTTCTAAAAATTTAAGATACACTGAAAAAATACTTAAAAATAAAGTAGATAAATTAAAAATTTCAAAACAATTGATACAAAATAAATTTTTATTTCAAAAATCAGTTTACTCAAAAAAAAATTTAAAAAAGAATCATAAAATTAAATTTTCAGATTTACTATTTATGAAGCCGGTCAAAGGAATATTGGCAAAGGACTATAAAAAAATAATTGGTAAAAAACTTTCAAAAGCAGTAATTAAAAATAGTCCAATAACTAAAAGTAACTTGGATAAATGAAAAAAAAAATTTGTTTTGTTGTTGCTAGTAGAGCAAACTATGGAAGGATAAAACCTGTCCTACAAGAAGTAAGAAAAAATAAAAAGATTAATTTACAAATAGTTTTGACCGCAAGTTCTGTTTTAGAAAGATTTGGAGACTTAACACCTTTATTACTTAAAGATAAATTTAAAATTAGCAAAAAGTGTTATGTTATGGTTGAAGGAGGCAATCCGATTACAATGGCAAAATCTACTGGGATATCGATTAATGAATTATCGTCGATTTTTGATCAAATTAAACCAGATTTAGTTGTAACAACTGGAGACAGATTTGAAACACTTGCAACGGCGATTGCTGCAAGCTATATGAATATTAAAGTAGCACATATTCAGGGAGGTGAGATAACGGGGTCTATCGATGAAAGCGTACGACATGCTGTAACTAAATTATCCCATATTCATTTTGCTTCTACTAAGAAATCTAAAATAAATATTGTTAAAATGGGAGAAGACACTCGTTATGTTTTCAACACAGGGTGCCCTTCAATTGATTTAATAAAAAAAAAGAAATTGAGTTTAAAAAAAGTTTTTTCAAAATATAAAGGAGTTGGAAATAAAGTTAATGAAAAAAAAGATTTTGTTTTAGTTGTATTTCACCCAGTAACAACTGAGTACGATAAAATTAAACGACAGATTAAAATATTATCTTCTGCTATCGAAAAAATTAATCATCAGGTTTTATGGTTGTGGCCTAACATTGATGCTGGAACAGATTTGATTAGTAAATATTTAAGAAAATTAAGAGAAAAGAATAAATTAAAAAATGTAACTTTTTTTAAAAATTTTGAAGTAGAGGATTATATTGTAATTCTTGAAAATGCTTTGTGTGCTATAGGAAATAGTAGTAGTTTTATTAGAGAAGGATCTTACTTGAAATTACCTACAGTGCTAGTTGGAAATAGACAAAATAAAAGAGAAATTGCAAAAAATATTATATTTTCACAAATTAAGGAAATTGAGATTTTAAAAAAATATAAACTTCAAATAAGGAAGAAAAAAAAATTAAAAAGAAGTTTTTTGTACGGTAAAGGAAATTCTTCAAAAATTATAAGTAAATTGTTGTATGAGAAAAATCCACCAATTCAAAAATCATTAAAGTATTGAAAAAAAAATTTAAAATTCTTGGATTAATTCCTGCCAGAGCAGGTTCAAAAGGACTTAAAAATAAAAATATTTTAAAAATTAATGGTAAGCCACTAATACAATATACTATCGATGCAGCCAAAAATTCAAAGTTGATATCAGAAATATATGTAACCTCAGATTGTAAAAAAGTTTATAATATTTCTAAAAAAAATAACTTAAATTTCATCAAAAGACCAAAAAATTTAGCTGGTGATGGTACACAAATTTTTGATGTAATAATTCATTCAATTAATCATTTATCTAGAATAAATAAAAAATTTGATTATGTTGCGCTTCTTCAACCAACGACCCCATTGAAAACTTCGTTATTTATAGATCTTGGAATAAAAAAAATAATTTTAGATAAATCAGATTCATTGACCTCAGTTTATAAGGTTGATGATAACCATCCCGCAAGAATGTACAAAATAAATAAAAAAAAATTAGTACCTTTATTTAATAAATCTCAAGCATTAAATAGACAAAAACTTGAAAATATTTATCACAGAGATGGAAATATCTATATTTTTAAAATTAAGTCTTTATTAAAGTATAAAAACCTATATGGAAAAAAAAATTCACCTTTAATATTAAATAGCAAATATAAGCTCAACATTGATAATAAATTAGATTTTCTGTTAGCAAAAACTATTATGAAGAAATGATTATTTTAAATATTGAGCCAAATAACTACAGCAAAACTGCTGTTATAAAACTTAAAAAACATTTTCGTTACAAAGAAATAAAAAATTACAAAGCTTTTCCGGAGAAAGAAAAAGTTTACGCTGTTATTACTAGGCTTAAGTATAAAATAAATAAACCCTTTTTAAATTATTTTAGAAATTTGAAATTTATACTTTGTAACACAACAGGAATCGATCACATTGATGAGGAAATTTGTAAGCAAAAAAATATTAAAATTTTATCTTTAAAGAATAAAAAAAAATTTATGAAAAATATAAATTCTACATCAGAGCTGACATTTGGACTTATAATATCTTTGCTAAGAAAAATTCCATCTGCCTACAATGATGTTTTAAAATTAAAATGGCGTAGAAATTTATTTTTAGGTTACGATTTATATAATTCTACGTTAGGTATAATTGGAATGGGTAGAAATGGTTTAAAAATTGCAAAATATGCAAAAGCATTTGGAATGAAAATTCAGTATTTTGATAAAAAGAAAAAAAATATAAAATTTAGATATAAATCTCTGAATACTTTGTTAAAAACTTCGAATATAATCGTCTGCACAGTTAATTATGATATCAGCACACATAATTTAATAAATGAGAGAAATATAAAATTAATAAAAAAGAATGCCTATCTTATCAACACATCTAGAGCAAATATAATTTGTGAAAAATCATTATTACAAGCGCTAAAAAAGAAAAAAATTGCAGGTGCTGCGCTTGATGTTTTAAGGGATGAATTTGACATTAAAAAATCTTATCAATTGATAAATTATGCTAGAGAAAACAATAATCTTTTAATCACTCCTCATATAGGTGGTGCGAATTTTGATGAATGGAAATTGACAGAAAATGAAGTTGTAGATAATTTTTTGAAAATTCATGAGTAATAAAAAATCTGTATTCATTGGTGGAGGTTTTGTAGAGAGCCAATATATTTGGTCATTACCAATAATTTGTAGTTTTTGTAAAAAAAAAAAAATTGAAAAGATAATTTTCGAAGAAAAGATATCACTAAAAATTTTAAAAAATAAAAAAATAAATAAATTATTAAAAAATTTTAAAATCGAATTTTACAACAAAAACAAAAAATTATATTTAATGAAATATTTAATAAAGATTAAAATTTTAAATATTTATTTAATTGAAATTATAAAATTAATATTTTTTTTTGATAAAAAAATTAAAAAAAATAAAGGCAAGTGGTTAACCAACCAAATAGAGCATTCTTATTGGGATACTGCTTTATCTTTGATGGAAGATACTAGAGTTAATCCTTCTTTTTTTCAAAAACTTTTAAGTGCACTTTTAGTGATGGAAACGAAACATGATGCTAAAAAAATTTTAAAAAATTATAATGTTGTTTATAGTTTCCTTGGACATTCAGTCTATAAATATAGAACCCTGTTAGCAATATTTAGATCTCATAATGTTATTAATTATTGCCAAGCTAATTATAGTTTTTATAAACAAGAAAAGTATAATGATACAAGTTGGAATATCCTTAATAAGGATAAATATCTTAAATTATTAAAAAAAATTAATAGGAAAAAAGTAGAAAAATATTGGAATAAGAGGTTAAAAGGAAAATCTAACTACGAGGACGCTAATGTTGCTGCAAATGTTTCTACTAAAAATAAAAACTATCCAAAAAATGTAATATTACTTCATATTTTTAAGGACTCACCATTTAATTATATTGATAATGAAAGAATATTTTATGATTATTTTCAATGGATAAATAATACCTTGTCCATATTAAAAAATTCAAAAGAAAGATGGGCAATAAGATTACATCCTAATGCTAGAAGATGGGGCGAGAATCAACTTACGGTAATTTCAAAATTAATAGGAGATATCCCTAAAAATATTATATTAGATGATAATATAATTTCAAATAACAATATGTTTTTGAATTGTAGAAGAGTGGTTACTTACTCTGGAACCTCACATCTTGAGTCTTCAGCTTTTGGAATAAAACCAATAATTATTTCGGATGTTACACTATCTAAAATTAAAAAAAATTTAGTTCTTAAACCAAAAAATCTTTATGAATATAAAAAACTATTATTAATGAATAATAAAAATAGCATATTCATACAAAAAAAAATATTTCACAAATGTCTAAAAAATTAATTTTCATTAGAGAGAACTTACTTTCATTAAAAAAAATACTTAAAGGTAAATCTATTTATAGAGGAGACACAATTAAAATATTTAAAAAAGAATATAAATTAATAAATGAAGGTGTTGATCAAAACATTCGCATTTTAAAAAAAATTGGAATTAAATTTTCTAATGGATACACGCACATTATTTAAAAAAATTGATAATTTGTCAGTTTCATATTCTGATGATTTTGGTGGAGCAGCTAAAGCAGCATATAGAATAAACGACTGTTTACAAAATACTCAAATAAATTCTAAATTATTAGTAGTTAAAAAAATTTCAGCTTCTAAAAATGTTATAACAATAACAAATAGTCTAGAGCTTTTATTTTTTAAAATTAAAAATAAAATGTTAATTTTATTAAAAAAAGTTCTAAGAAATAAAGTTG
>MDTA01081405.1_pt1 | contig 10988 bp, 9 predicted proteins | sample 811151 | NCBI WGS metagenome assembly MDTA01 (sample SAMN05326648, study PRJNA326480) | marine metagenome | isolation source: seawater | place: Indian Ocean: South | collected 2010 | reverse complement strand
TACTTTTAACTGATTTTTTTTTATATAGTCTCAGTCTCCTCATCTAAAATAAAGAGTTTACAATCTTATTAATAATAGAAGGATATAAAAAGAATGTGATAAGTATTGTGCAGCTGATAAAAATTGTACCTGATACAGTTTTATTTTTAATTGAGTCAAATGAAAGTTTATTTTCCTCAAAATAAATAGTTTTAATTATTTTTAAATAATAAAATGCTGAAATAACCGTTGTTAATAGACCTATTATTGCCAAAACATACATTTTGTTTTCTAAGACAGACATAAAAACATAAAATTTTGCAAAAAAACCACCTAATGGAGGTATTCCAGCTAATGAAAATAAAATGACCAAAAATGAGAGAGATAATAAAGGATGCTTCTTAGATATCCCTGATAAATCTGAAATATTTTCTCTGTATTCACCATCTTTTTTCATAAAGTATAAACACGCAAAAGCACCTATATTCATAACTACATATATAGTTATATAAACTACTGAACTTTCATAACCAGAGATGGATCCGGTGGCAACGCCTGCTAAAGCGTAGCCAATATGTCCGATAGAACTATAAGCAAGAAGTCTTTTTATATTCTTTTGACCTATAGCAGCTACAGATCCTAAAATCATAGAAGCGATAGATATGAAAATAAGTATTGTTTGCCATTCTAATAGAATATTTGAAAAAGGAACTAGCATAAACTTAATTAAGACTGCTAGTCCAGCTACTTTTGGAACAACCGCAAAGAAACTTGTTATTGATGTCGGAGATCCTTCGTATACATCTGGTGTCCACATGTGAAAAGGCACTGCCGAAACTTTAAAAGCAAGACCAACCAATATAAATACCATAGAAAAAATTGCTCCAACATTTTCTTTATTGATCTTGAGAGCTATTTCCTCAAAATTTGTTGAACCAGTAAAGCCATACAAAAGTGAACATCCATAAAGTAATAAGCCTGAAGAAAGAGCGCTTAAAACAAAATATTTAATGCCAGACTCAGATGATCTTAAATTATCTCTGTCAATAGCTGCAAGAATATAAAGAGAAAGTGATTGTAATTCTAACCCTAAATAAAATAAAATTAAATCATTTGCACTAACCATAAAAAACATTCCTAAAATAGAAATTAGAATTATAATTGGATATTCAAACTTATTAAGATTATTTTCTATTATGAAAGCTTTTGAAGCTAATAAAACGAAAAAACTTGAAAGAAGAATCATTATTTTAAAATAGTTAGAAAAACTATCTTTTACAAAACTATCTAAAAAAATTTTTTCACTACTGTTACCACCATTTAAAATGATAAGAATTAGAAGTATTAAAATTATAATTGATAAATTAAATATTATATTAAAACTTTTTTTTTTAAAAACACCAATCATCAAAATAGAAAAGATTGACAACGATAAAAAAATTTCCGGTAATAATATATTTAAGTTATTAATCATTAATTTTTTGCCAAATTATAATTTATATCTGTTTGATAGTTTGTAATTAAATTATCTATTGGTATGCTTAAAGTATCTATTAACGGCATGGGGTAAAAGCCAAAAAATACTATTAGGAGAGCCAGTGATACTAAAATTGATGTTTCTAAATAATTGGTATCTTTAATTGATTTTATATCACTATTTTTTGTTTCACCAAAAATCACTCTTTTTGTTAGCCAAAGTATGTAAGCTGCACCAAGAACTACTCCAAAAGTAGCAAGCATTGCAACTAAATAATTTTTTTGAAAAGCAGCAGTCAAAACCAAAAACTCGCCTAGAAAACCAGTTGTACCTGGCAACCCAAGTGATCCAAGTGCAAAAATTATAAATAAAAAAGAGTATTTTGGTAAATAGTTAACTACTCCACCATAATTACTTATTAATCTTGAGTGTAATCTATCATATACAACTCCTACACATAAGAATAAAGCAGCTGATATTAAGCCGTGACTTATCATTTGAAAAATACTGCCTTCTAAACCTTGTTCAGTAAATGTAAAAATACCCAGGGTAACGTAACCCATGTGGGCAACTGAAGAATAGGCAATTAATTTTTTCATATCATCCTGCATTAAAGCAACTAATGATGTATAAATTATTGCAATAATACTAAGTGTATAAACAAGTGGTGTAAAAAATTCGGAAGCGATTGGAAACATAGGTATTGAAAATCTTATGAAACCATAGCCTGCCATTTTTAATAGAATTGCAGCTAAAATTACTGATCCTGCTGTCGGAGCCTCCACATGAGCATCGGGCAACCAAGTATGCACAGGCCACATTGGCATTTTTACAGCAAATGAACTAAAAAAAGCTAACCAAAGTATATTTTGATATTCTTTAGGAATTTTGATTTCATATATTTGAGTGATATCGGTAGTGCCTGTTAACCAATAGATAAAAATTATTGCAACAAGCATTAATACAGAACCTAATAAGGTATACAAAAAAAATTTAAATGCTGAATAAATTCGTCTTTGACCTCCCCACACTCCAATAATTAGAAACATTGGTATTAAACCTGCTTCAAAGAATAAATAAAATATAACTAGATCAAGGGAGCAAAAAACTCCAATCATAAATGTTTCTAAAACTAAGATAGCTATTAAAAATTCTTTTACTCTCTCTTTAATGCTGTTTATGCAAGAAATTATACAAATAGGAACTATAAATGTGGTTAAAACAATAAATAATATTGAAATTCCGTCTATTCCTAATTTAAATTTTATAGAGTCATTTATCCATGATTTTTCTTCAACAAATTGAAATTCAGATGAAGTTAAATCTAAAGAATACCAAACAAATAGTGCGAGAATGAAATTTGCAAAACTTGTAAATAAAGAAAGATATATTGCACCATTATTATTTTTAAGACTTCTAGTTATTAAAATAAAAAAAGAACTTAAAAGTGGTAAAAATATTAAAGTTGATAAGATGGGAAAGTTCATTTTATTTCAATATTAGATAAGTTAAAAGAATAGATAATCCGATTAACATGATAAAAGCATAATCGTAAATATATCCTGTTTGAAAACGTCCCGCTTTATTTGAAATCATTTTGACTATTTTAGAGACACCATCCGGTCCGAATCTATCGATTATACCTTGATCTCCTTTTTTCCAAAAAATGGATCCAATTCTTTTTAATGGTTTAACGAAGATTAAATCGTACAACTCATCTATAAACCATTTGTTTAATAGGAAGCTGTATAAAGGATAATTTGTATTTTTAATATTTTCTAAAATAGATTTGTCATAAATAAAATAATAATAAGATAATGGAATAGCTAAAGTTACAAGAGAAGGAGTAATCACTAATAACCAAATTGGAATATAATCATGTTTAATCTCATTTAAAAAGAAAATGGATCCTTGCCAAAAAACATTATTGTTTACTCCAATAAAAATTTCTTTGAAGAGATATCCAGAAACAATTGCGCCTATACCAAGAAGAAAAAGTGGACCCAACATTGTTATTGGAGACTCGTGAGTTTCGTTAATCGATATTGATTTATTGTTAAAATTACCATGAAAAGTTTTAAATAAAAGTCTCCATGAATAAATTGATGTTAAAAAAGCTGTAAAAACTCCTATAAAAACTGCGTAATTTCCAATTACACTATTCTTTAAATAAGCAAACTCAATAATTGCATCCTTTGAATAGAATCCTGAAAGAAAAGGAAAACCTGTCAAAGCTAAATTTCCAATAAGCATAAAAACATATGTAAAAGGTAATTTCTTCCAAACTCCTCCCATTTTTGAAATATCCTGTTCGTCTTTAAAAGCATGAATTACTGAACCCGAACTTAAAAATAATAATGCCTTGAAAAAAGCATGAGTAAACAAATGGAAAATTGCTACATGATAGGCTCCAACCCCAGCCGCAAAAAACATATATCCCAATTGACTACAAGTTGAATATGCTACAATTTTTTTAATATCATTTTGAACTAAGGCAACTGATGCTGCAAATAAGGCTGTAATCATTCCAACAATTGCGACTATATTTAAAGCAGTTTGTGAAAACTCAAAGATTGGAGAACATCTAACTACTAAAAAAACCCCTGCTGTAACCATTGTTGCAGCATGAATTAATGCCGAAACTGGAGTTGGACCCTCCATTGCATCTGGAAGCCATGTATGTAATAAAAATTGTGCTGATTTTCCCATTGCACCAATAAAAAGGAAAAGGCAAATAAAAGTTATCAAATTGGACTCGAGACCGAATAAAACAATTGTTTTCTCTTTAAACATCGGAACACTTTGAAAAACTTCATTAAAATTTATGGTTCCAAAATAAAAAAAAATTAAAAAAATTCCGATTGCTAAACCAAAATCACCAACTCTATTTACAATAAAGGCTTTAATAGCAGCGTTGTTAGCCGTTTCTTTTTTAAACCAAAATCCAATCAATAAATACGAGCATAGACCTACACCCTCCCAACCAAAAAATAGTTGCAAAAAATTGTCTGAAACTACAAGAACTAACATTGAAAATGTAAAAAGAGATAAATAGGACATAAACCTTGGTTTATGTGGATCATGACTCATGTATCCAATTGAGTATATATGAACTAAAGCAGACACAAAAGTTACAACAACGAGCATTACAGAACTTAAAGGATCAATATTTATAGACCAATTTGCTTTAAAACTTCCAGAACTTATCCATTCAAAGATTATTAGGTTAGAATAATAATTTTCACTTATCCCTTTTGTAAAAATTATTATTGAAAATATTGCTGACAAACTAACGAAAAAAGAAGTAGTAATTTCTGAAAAATATTTTGTAATGGATTTACCCAAGTATCCAAGTATTGAACCAATTAATGGTAAAAATATAATTGCGTATTCCATTTAACCTTTCATGCCATGGATATCTTCAACTCTTATTGAGCCTTTGTTTCTATAGTAAATAACTATAATCGCTAATCCAATCGCAGCTTCGGCGGCGGCAACGGTTAATATAAGCATTGTGAAAATTTGTCCGACAAGATTGCCTGAAAAAATTGAAAAAGAAATTAAATTTATATTAACTGCTAAAAGAATTAATTCTACAGACATTAAAATTACAATTACGTTTTTTCTATTAAGAAAAATTCCAATTATCCCTAAAAAAAATATAATTGCTCCTAATGATAAGTAGTGACCTAATCCAATCTCAATCATCTATTTTTACTCCTTTACCTGACTCCACTTCATATAAATCTACAGCGGTTGAAGGTTCTCGAGATATTTGTTTTAAATAACTCTGTTTTTTTACACCTTTTCTTTGTCTGAAAGTTAATAAAATTGCTCCAATCATAGATAGTAAAAGTATCATTCCTGCAATTTGAAAATACAAAATGTAGTCTGTATACATAATTAATCCAAGTTGATGCGTATTAGAAATATTGCTCACAGTCAGAGTACTACTGGTCATTACATCTTCTTTATATTTCCAACCACCTACAACCACTAATAGTTCAAGAAAGATTAATACACTTACAATTAAACCTGAGGGAATGTGTGTTGATTGTTTTCCTACAAACCACGATTGTTTTTGCTCAGCAACATTTAACATCATTACCACAAAGAGAAATAAAACAGCTACAGCTCCAACATAAACAATCAAAATTATCATTCCTAAAAATTCTGCTCCTACCATGATAAAAAGGCAACCGACCGATATAAAATCTAATATTAAAAAAAAAACAGAATTAACTGTGCTTCTTGAAGTGATAACCATTAATGACGAAAAAATTGCTATAACCGAAAAAAAATAAAAAAAAAATGAGTGTGCAATCATTTATCTATAAGGTTTATCCAGTTTAATATTTTTAGCTAAAACTGATTCCCATCTGTCTCCATTATCTAACAATTTCTGTTTATTATAATAAAGTTCTTCACGTGTTTCAGTCGCAAATTCAAAATTTGGACCTTGAACAATAGCATCTACAGGGCAAGATTCTTGACAGAGACCGCAGTAAATACATTTTAACATATCAATGTCATATTTTGTTGTTTTTCTACTACCATTCGGCATTTCAGTTGACTCTATTGTAATTGCCTGAGCTGGGCATACAGCTTCACATAGTTTACAGGCAATACATCTTTCTTCACCGTTAGGATATCTTCTTAAGGCATGTTCACCTCTCATTCTTGGGCTTAACGAACCTTTTTCAAATGGATAATTTATTGTTTTTGACTTTTTAAACATTTGTTTAATGGCCATTATTAGACCAGATACAAACTCTACGAGTAAGATAGTTTTTATAAATCTATTAAATTTCATTAAAAATTTCCCTTAGGTAGTTTGTCAAAGTAAAATAGGAAGCTGGCTGTTAAAATTACATATAGCAAAGAAAATGGTAGAAAAATTTTCCAACCTAATCTCATTAATTGATCATATCTATATCTTGGGACTATGGCTTTAACTAGCGCGAACAACATGAATAAGAATAAAATTTTAATAATCATCCACATTGGAGCTGGTAATAAATTTATTGGATAAATATCAACTATTGGTAACCAGCCTCCTAAAAATAAAATTGATCCCATTGCACACATTAGTAAAATATTTGCATATTCACCTAACCAAAACATAGCATACATCATTCCAGAATATTCTGTCTGATATCCAGCAACTAGTTCTGCTTCCGCCTCAGGGAGATCAAAAGGAGGCCTATTAGTTTCAGCAAGAGCTGATATAAAAAATATTACAAACATTGGAAATAAAGGAATTACAAACCATAAATCGTTTTGTGCAACGACTATATCTCTCAAATTCAAAGACCCCACGCATAGCAAAACATTTATTATAATAATTCCTATTGAAACCTCATATGAAACCATTTGAGCTGCAGACCTTATAGCACCTAAAAAAGGATATTTTGAGTTTGAGGCCCATCCACCCATGATGATTCCATAGACTCCAAGAGATGAAACAGCAAACAGATATAAAATCCCAACGTTTATATCCGCAAGTACAAATGTTTCACTGAATGGAATGACTGCCCAAGCGACCAGCGCAAGAGTCATGGTTACAATAGGGGCTAAAATAAATACTGTCTTATTAGAGCTAGCAGGGATTATAATTTCCTTAAAAATGTATTTTAAAGCATCTGCAAGTGTTTGAAAAAGTCCAAAAGGCCCAACTACGTTTGGTCCTTTTCTTTTTTGAACCATACCCCAAACTCTTCTGTCGAGCCATACAATCATTGCTACAGATACCAAGATTGGTACAAGTAAAAAAAGAATTTTGTAAACCTCCTGTCCAAAAATTTGAATATATTCTATCATTAGTTATTTGTTCCAGTTTTAAGTGAATTTTGAGATATTTGTCTACATTCTCTCATTGTTTTTGAGGCTCTAGAGATGGAATTTGAATAAAAATAATCTAATTTTTTTATAATTACCTCTTCATTATAAAATTTTGATAATTTCTTTTGATTATTCACTTTAACTCTTTGCGGTAGATCATTTAGTTTAGAAAAATTGACAATATTATCTAATGCTTGTTTCCTTAAATTTTCAAAACTATTTAAATTTTCCATTTTATTTAATCTTTTCAAAATTAAATTGAAAATTTTCCAATCTTCTTGTGCTTCACCTACAGGATATGAAGCTTTTTTACATTCTTGAACTCTTCCCTCCAAGTTTGAGTATAAACCGTTCTGTTCTGTATAAGCTGCGTTCGGCAAAATTACGTCTGCTAACTCAGCGCCTCTATCCCCGTGACTTCCCTGATACACTATAAACTCATCTGTTTTTTGAAATTCAATATTGTCAGAACCAAGTAAATATAAGAATTTAAATTTTTTAGAGTATAATTTATCAAAAAAAATAAAATTATTATCATCAGTAGTTGACATTAAATTTAAGTCTATTAACCCTACTGTAGATGCGTTTTGAGTCAGAATGTTTAAAGCGTTCCAATCTTCTTTAATTAAATTATTGTTCTTTAAAAAATTTTTTATTTCTTCAAAAATGTATTCCCCACTTTTAAGCTCTAAGGCAGACTCACCAATAATTATCATAGGTTTTTTTGATAACAGGATTTTTTTAGAAATTTCATTTTTGTTATCAATTAGATTTTGAATATCCTGAGTATTAGTTCCTATTACTTTGTATTCATATGTCAAATTTCCTGGATTTCCGATAGAATAAATAGGTACTTTTTTTTGAGCAAATGCTTTTCTTATTCTAGCATTCAATATAGTTGCCTCATGTCTAGGATTTGTACCAATTAATAGTATTAAATCTGACTCTTCTATACCATTTATCGAAGAATTAAAAATATAATTCATTTTCTCTTTTGGATTTATGAAAAATTTTTTTTCTCTAAATTCTAAATTCTTACATTGTAAATCCTTGAATAATTTTTTAAATGATAAAGCTGACTCAATACTTATTAAATCTCCTATGTGGCCTCCAATTTCATCTGGTTTAATTTTTTGAATATTCTTAATTATTAGATCTATTGCTTCATCCCAACTTGACTTTTCAAATTTGTTATTCTTTTTAATATAAGGGACGTCTAATCTTTGTTTTAAAAGTCCATCACAAGCATATCTTGTTTTATCGGATATCCATTCTTCGTTTATATCATTGTTAAATCTTGGTAAAATTCTTTTCACTTCCCAATTATATGTATCAACTCTTATATTTGATCCAACTGCATCCATAACATCAACGCTCTCTGTCTTTTTTAATTCCCATGGTCTTGCCTCAAAAGCATAAGGTTTTGAAGTCAACGCACCCACTGGACATAAGTCAATTACGTTAGCTGATAGTTCAGACTCCATTGATTTTTCCAAGTAGGTAGTTATTTCCATATTCTCACCTCTACCAATCGCTCCAATTTCAGGGATACCAGCTATCTCGGTCGCAAACCTGACGCAACGAGTGCAATGAATACATCTTGTCATTTGAGTTTTAATTAGAGGTCCCATGTATTTTTCTTTGACAGATCTTTTATTTTCTAAAAATCTTGATTTATCTAACCCATAAAAAAGTGATTGATCCTGAAGATCACACTCCCCACCTTGATCGCAAACAGGGCAATCTAATGGATGATTTGCCAATAAAAATTCCATTACTCCTTTTCTTGCTTTATCCACTAAAGGGGTGTTTGTTTTTATATTCATTCCTTCAGTAGCTGGCATAGCGCATGAAGCTATCGGTTTTGCTGACTTATCCATTTCTACAAGGCACATTCTACAATTTCCTGCTATAGATAATTTTTCATGATAACAAAATCTTGGTATCTCAACATCCGCAAGCTCACAGGCTTGCAAAACTGTCATACCTTTTTCAAATTCTATATCTTTACCGTTAATTTTAATTTTAGGCATTTTCGCTCTCTAATAAATGTTGGTCCACCAAGTATGGATTCTTTACTTTCTTTTTAATTATTGGTTCTTCTCTACAACGACTTTCTAAATCTTTTTTAAAATGTCTTAATAAACCCTGTACCGGCCATGCTGAACCTTCTCCAAAAGCACAGATAGTGTGACCTTCAATTTGTTTAGTAACATCTTCGAGTAATTCAATATCTTTAAAAGTAGCTTTTCTTTTAGCAACTCTGTCTAGAATTCTCCACATCCAGCCAGAGCCCTCTCTACAAGGAGTGCATTGACCACAGCTTTCGTGTTTGTAAAATCTAGATATTCTTGCCATACATGAAACAATATCTTGGTCTTTATTTATAACAACTATTCCAGCTGTGCCTAAACCACTTTTGTTTTCGATTAAAGAATCGAAATCCATAGTAATTGTATCACAAACTTTTTTTGGCAATAAAGGCATTGATGAACCCCCAGGTATGACTGCTTGCAAGTTATCCCATCCTCCTAATACACCTCCAGCATGTTTCTCAATTAATACTTTTAATGGTATGCCCATTTCTTCCTCAACGTTACATGGAGAATTTACATTTCCAGATATACAAAAAATTTTCGTACCTGTGTTTTTGGGTCTACCTATTGAAGCAAACCATTTTCCACCTCTACGTAGTATTGTCGGAACCACGGCTATAGTTTCTACGTTATTTACTATTGTCGGACATCCATATAAACCAACTAGTGCTGGAAATGGTGGTTTTAGTCTTGGTTGACCTTTGTTTCCCTCAATACTTTCAAGTAATGCTGTTTCTTCACCACAAATATAAGCTCCTGCTCCGTAATGAATATAAATATCAAAATCCCATCCACTTCCACATGCGTTTTTACCTAAATAATTTTTTTCATAAGCTTGATCAATTGCTTTTTGTAATCTTTTTCCTTCGTTAAAATATTCACCTCTTATGTAGATATAGCAAACATGGGCGTTTACAGCATAACCAGCGATTAAACATCCTTCTATTAATTTCTGAGGTTCAAATCTTAATATATCTCTATCTTTGCAAGTTCCAGGTTCGGACTCGTCAGCATTAATAACTAGGTAATGTGGTCTTGATCCTACTTTTTTTGGTGAGAAAGACCATTTTAATCCAGTTGAGAAACCAGCGCCACCTCTGCCTCTAAGTTCTGATATTTTGATTTCCTCAATTATCCAATCACGTCCCTTTGAAATCAAATCTTTTGTATTTTTCCAATCATCTCTCTTAAGAGAACTGTCGATTTCCCATCCTAGGTCGTTATATAAATTTTTAAATATCTTATCCTCTTGCTTAAGCATGTTTTTCCTCATTAAAAACATTTCCATTCACAGGTGCTGAGTTCTTTCTCCCTTTAAATGATCCTGGTTTAATTGGCTCATCATTTAATAATGAATCTAATATTTTTTGAGTATTTTTTTCATCTAAGTCCTCGTAATATTCATCATTAACTTGTATCATTGGAGCATTTACACACGCTCCTAGACACTCTACTTCCGTCCATGAGCAGTTTCCATTTTTGGATATTTCATTTTGATTACCAGATATTTTTTCTTTACATGTTTTAACAATTTTATCAGCACCTCGAATTAAACATGGAGTAGTAGTACATACTTGTATGAAATATTTTCCAAC
>MDTA01186366.1_pt1 | contig 10990 bp, 7 predicted proteins | sample 811151 | NCBI WGS metagenome assembly MDTA01 (sample SAMN05326648, study PRJNA326480) | marine metagenome | isolation source: seawater | place: Indian Ocean: South | collected 2010 | reverse complement strand
GCTAAACCTTCAGGAATATTATGAATTGCTATTGCAAGAACTAATAATTCAGTCTTTTTTAAGTCAGTTTTAGGTCCCTCTGCCTCTTCAATTTTTTTAAATAAATGTAGGTGGGGAATTTTTTTATCTAAAAAATAAAGAAAAAATGCACCAAAGAAAAATCCTATAGCTGGAGGTAAAAACGAGGGAAGGGATGTAAGTCCTAACTCATGTTGTTTTTCAACAGCATCAATAGCGGGTGATAAAAGTGACCAAAAGCTTGCAGCAATCATTACGCCACCTGTAAAACCTAGAGAAGCATCAAGTAATTTACGATTTGCAGACTTAAAGAAAAAAACTAATCCGGCACCAATTGCGGTTAGAATCCAAGTAAATAATCCAGCACAAAAAGCCTGCAAAATTGGATTATCCAAACCTATAAAAAACTCTTCCAGAGCATTTGCTATACTTTCCATAATATTCTTCACGAAAATACTAAAACAAAACTTATATTAAGAGAAAACATTTTATATTTGCAGTAATTTATAATTATTTTAGATATGTACCCAGAAGAACTAGTTTTACCCATGAGAAAACAACTAACCGAGCAAGGTTTTAGTGAACTAAATTCTATTCAAGATGTTGATGAAATGATTTCTAATGAAGGAACAACATTGGTCGTTGTAAATTCAGTTTGTGGATGTGCAGCAGCTAATGCAAGACCTGGCGCAATTACAAGTTTAATTAATGATAAAAAACCTGATCATTTAACAACGGTTTTTGCAGGTGTAGATCGAGAGGCAGTTGAAAAAGTCAGGTATTACTTAGCGCCATTTCCTCCAAGCTCACCTGCAATAGCATTATTTAAAAATGGTGAATTAGTTCATATGCTTGAAAGACATCATATTGAGGGAAGATCTGCTGAAATGATTGCTCAAAATTTAAAGGGTGCTTATAACGAATACTGCTAGTTATAGTAGCTTAAAATATCAAGGTTAACCTTTTGTTTTAGTTTATTTAAATTAATTACTTCAGTCTTTTTTATCTCATTAGGTCTTCCGTAATTTTTAAATACCGTGTATTTTATATAAGTTGGATTTGATTCATCTTCGATTGAATAATTTTCAATGTTAATTATCCATTTTCCTCTGTCTGATTTCTCAATTATAAATTCCTCAGTATTATAACCATAATTAAGTTCATCTTCTAACAGGTCTTTATCGTCTAAAACAGTGTGAGACCAGTTATAGTATTTGTTTTTTGGGTCAACGAATTGAACGTTGAATTCAACCGCAGGATCATTCAAATCAAAAATAATTCTATAATCAAAACCGAAGTTTCTCCAATCATTTTTTGGGACATAGGTTTTCAAAGTTTTTAACGGGAAAGTTGTCTGGGTTAATTTATCAAACTTAGTCCAATATAAGTGAGCGGCCTCGTTAACAACGGTTTCTTGCAGCCCAAGCATATTGACATTCTTTAACTTATTATTTAACATTAAATCGTATAAACTTGCGGCTAATTCATAATTATGATTTTCTTTGTAAATCAACACTAAATCTCTATAAGATTGTTCATCAAGTGGACGTATTGAAAGTAGTCTCTGATATATAATTTTTGCGGTTTGAAAATCTCCAATTTTTTCAAGATGATAAGCAATAGTTTTTAGAGCCTTTGGGTTATCCTTTGCCTTTTTTGCAATTGATTTTAATATACTAATTGCAAATTCTTTGTCTAGTTCTTTAAAATAATTGAATGATTCAATGTGAAATGATACAGATAATTCATATACTCCATTACTCAAACTCAAAAATTGGTTTTTAGCTTCAATAAAAAAATCTGATTGCATGTAATCTTTGATATAATATGGCATTGTGGAATCTAATGCTATACTGGGTATTTGTTCATTATAATCATTTCCTTTAACCTTTAGGTTGTTTAATAATCTCTGAACCTTTCTTGATAACGATTTCATTTTAATTAAAAACACCCCTCCTCTACCTTGACTTCCATAACGGTTTGTTGCTGCTAGTGACCTCAATAAAGTTATACTTTCAATCTGTTGAGGATCAATAAAATTAGGGACTTCATTATAAATTAAACCCTCAATATCAAATATTGCGGCTGCAGAATTATTGATAGAAAGTGAACCGCCTCTTACGTAAATTTGAGCCTGGTTTCCAGTTGCTGCACCATCTTGATTATATGCAATTTGAACGTTTGCAAACTTTCCACGAATTGCATCTACTATTGAAACAGCTCCAGGTGAAATATCTTCTGATGTAATCGTAGAAGTTGAGAAACCAACAGATTTCTTCTTCTTCTTACCATAACCTGTGTCGACTTCATCACTTAAATCAGAGGTTCCCGTTATAGTTACTTGATCTAATATTTGGGCATCTGTCTTTAGTAAAATATACTTGTCATCTAGGTTCTCAACCAATAATTGCTTTTCAAGCATACCTAAATAATTTACAACTATAACATCATCAAGATTTGCTTTGATTCTAAAAAATCCTTCAAAATCTGATTTAGCTTCTATTAAAGAATTTTTAATTTTAATAGAAGCTCCTTGAATTGGCCCCTTTACACTAAAAACCTTGCCAAAAATATAATTGTCTTTTGTGTCCTCTTCATTAAACCATAAACTAGAGTTATTAGCTTTCTTTAGAAAAAATTTATTTGTGTTATTTAAGAATTTATACAGATTGTTAGCAGTGGTTTTTATCGTATCATAGCCATATGCTGAAATCATAAAAACATCGTTGTTTTCAACACTTCTCTGTAAATAATTCAATGAGAAGTTACCTTCATCATCGGTTAGTGCACCAATATTTTTATTTAAAAATCTAACTTCAGAAAATTGAATTCCGGTTTGACTTTCATGGTCCAGGACTTGAGCATTTATATTAATTTCAACAAAATCATTCTGTTGAGAACATAAAAATTGACTTGCAAAAAAAATCAATAAGAATAACAGTTTCTTCAATACATAAAATTTCTTGTGAATATCCTATTTTTTTGTTTAAGTGGATGTTAAAAAACCCATAATATTTAGTTAAAGTCTGGCTTCCTTTTATTTAAAAAGGCTGAAGTTCCTTCAATAAATTCTTTGGTTTCAAAACACTTACTAAACTCATTAATTTCTATCTCATATCCGTTAATTCCTTCTTCAAAACTTGCATTAACACTTTTTATCGCATTTTTTATCGAGTTTGATGAATTTGATAATATGTTTTTTGCAAGATCTTTCGTGAAAGTCATTAATTGATCTTTGTTGGTTTTGTAATTTATTAAGCCATATGAAAGTGCCTCTTCTGCATCAATCATTTTTCCTGTTAAAATCATATCTAAAGCTCTCCCTTTTCCTATAAGTTGTGGAAGTCTTTGAGTGCCTCCATATCCAGGAATAACTCCAAGCGATACTTCAGGAAGACCCATTTTTGAATTTTCAGAAGCTACACGTAAATGACATGCCAAAGCTATTTCTAATCCACCTCCAAGGGCATAACCGTTTATTGCAGCAATTATTGGTTTTGGACATCTTTCTATAGTTTCAGATAATATTTTATGACCAGACTCTGAAAGCTCAAAACCTTCTTCCATTGTAAAATTAACAAACTCTTTTATATCAGCACCTGCTACAAATGCTTTTTCTCCTACTCCAGTTATAATTATCAATCTAACATCAGAATTCAACACTGATGATTTAACTGCGTGATCTAACTCTGAAAAAGTTTCTATATTCAGAGCATTAAGTTTTTCTGGTCGATTTATATAAATAATGTTAATTCTGTTTTCAATCTCGTATGTTAAATTCTTGTAAGACATATTAATTATATTTTTGGAAAGGTAATATCGAATGTGGTTCCAACATTACTCTTTGATTTAAAAGAAATCTGACCTTTGTATGCAGTAATTATATTTTTTATCATTGATAATCCCAGCCCCATTCCACTAGATTTTGTTGTAAAACTAGGTTCAAATATTCTTTTCATATCTGTTTTTGAAATACCATAGCCATTATCAGAAATTGAAATTTTGATATTATTCTGATTTTCAGAAATATTCACTTTTATTTCTGGGGTTCTACCCTCTGGAATTGCCTGAAATGCGTTTTTCAGTAAATTTGTAATAACTCTAATAAGTTGGGTTCTGTCAAAATTCGCTTGAATATTTTTAGACGAAGTATTAAGAGTTATATGATCCCTATCAAATATATCAACAGCTAACTCAATAACTTCAACTAAATTCAATCTTTCATTTTTAGGTTCTGGCATTTCAGCAAAATCTGAAAATGCAGTTGCAATTGAAATCATAGTATCTATTTGCTGAATTAATGAATCACTAAATTCTTTTATTCTTTTCTTACTAAACTCCTCTCCTTTACTAAATCCCCTCTCAAAGGTTTGAATACTTAAACGCATCGGAGTTAATGGATTTTTAATTTCATGAGCAACCTGTTTTGCCATTTCTCTCCAAGCTGTTTCCCTTTCACTTTTAGCTAACTTAATGGCGCTACTTTTAAGTTTATCTATCATAGTATTATAGGCATCAATGAGTGCAACAACTTCTTTAGGTGTATTTTTGACATTAATTTTGACATTTTGTTTTTGAAGGTTAGTTCTTTTTATAGTTTCACCAATAGTATCCAATGATTTTGTAACAAAATTTGAGATAAAATAGGCAATAATAAAAGCAAGTAATATCATGTTGCCATGAACAAATCCAAGTCTTAATAAAAATCCGGTTAATTCCTCATTACTATTTGAATCATCAGCAAAATAAGGGATATATAAAATTCCTAATGGTTCATTTTTGAAATTTGAAATCAAATTATATGATGATTTGAAATAGCTTGAATTTTTATCATCCTCAACAAATCTTGAAGGATTATCACTTTTGAAGTAATCTAATATTTTTTGATCCAAAGTTGTGGTGCCCTTTACTCCAGTCAAAGCAGTTGAACTTTTTAACAACAAGCCTTCCAAATTATAAATTTCAAATTCTAGATTGTGTACATCAGCAATTTCTAATATTAAATCATTACCCAGGGTATTAATTTTATTAGTTTCGGCTTTTTGAATTTCGTACTTTAAATCGGTTAACAGATGGTTTTCTTTTCTTTCTAATCTTCCCTCATGATATTCAGAATTTTGATTATTAAATTGATATAAAGTTACTCCTGCAATCATAATTGATTCTACTACGATGAATGTCATCATATAAAAGAATATTCTAGAACTTAAAGAAATATTATTTTCTTGCATCTAACTAAATTAAAATTATACTTTAAATTAAATTTAGTAATTATTTACTGAGATCTGAATTTTGAACATATCAAAATCAAAAAATTTAGAATATTAAATTCATATCTTTGATGCAAATTAACTGATTGTGAAAAAGATTTTAAGCTGGATTCTAATTATTTTAGGATCTATTATATTATTAATTTATGCATTTAATCTTGATTATCTTCTCAAAGGAGTTAGAACAATTTATCTGACATGGAATAACACAGCTTTTATTTCAGACTATAAATATTTTGAAAATAGAGAAATTAAAAATTCCATTCCCCAGCCATGGTTAATTCACAAAAATTACAACTCTGTAGAAGAATCTGAAAAACTAAAAAAATTAAATGAAGAAAGGAAAACTAAATCATTTTTAGTAATAAAAAATGATAGTATAGTTTTTGAAAAATATTATGATGGGCATAAGCAAACAAGTCTTTCAAACTCCTTTTCTATGGCAAAAAGTATTGTAACCAGTTTGATGGGTAAGGCAATTATGGAAGGAAAAATAAAAGGGCTTGATCAACCCCTTAGTGATTATTTTGAAGAATATAAAGAAGGCATTGCTAGTGAATTAACTGTTGGAGATTTAGCCTCAATGTCATCTGGCATGAAGTGGGCAGAAAAGTATTACAGTGTAATTAACATAACTTCTGAAAGTTACTTTACAAATGATTTAAGATCAGTCATACTTGGACAAGAAATCATAAAAAAACCAGGTCAAAATTTTAGATACTCAAGTGGAGATACTCAATTATTGGGAATGGTAATTGAAAAAGCTACTGGTACTACACTTACAAATTATCTAAGTGAAGAATTCTGGAAACCAATGGGCGCAGAAAACTCTGCTCTTTGGCAAATTGATAGTGAAGATTCTGGAATGGAAAAAGCATATTGTTGTATTGCAGCTACAGCTAGAGATTTTGCAAGATTTGGCAAGCTATACATAAATAAAGGTAAGTGGAATGATAAAATCATCTTAGATTCTTCTTTTATAGAACTTTCCGTCAATCCAGTTTTTGACGATAGTAAATATTATGGTTATGGATGGTGGCTATATAATTATGAAGGGAAAAGAGTATTCACTATGAATGGTCATCGTGGGCAATTTGTCATTTCTTTTCCAGATGAGAATATAATTATAGTTAGGCAGGGGGACTATAATAACAAAGGTAACGTAAATGAGGGGGCCGGAGATTTGTTTCAATACATTTCAGAGGGATATAAAATTGCAACTACAATTGAATAGTTTTTGAAGCCAAATAAAAAAATACTACTTGATATTAATAACCTCTGTGTTATTATTAAAGAAAAATCAAAAAATAAAAATCTATTAAATAGAATTTCATTTAGCATAAATAAAAATGAAATTGTTGGGCTTATTGGAGAGTCAGGTAGTGGTAAATCACTAACATCTTTGTCTGTTTTGAGACTTCTTGAAAAAAATAAATTTAATGTTTCAGGACAAATTTTTTTTAACGGAAAAAATATTTTAGCCCTTGAGGATAAGGAAATGAGGAAAATTAGAGGTTCAGAAATTTCAATGATTTTTCAAGAACCAATGAGTGCATTAAACCCAACTATGAAAATTGGCAAACAACTTTTTGAAGTATTTAAAACTCATAAAAATATTTCAGTTAAAGACCCAAAGGTTCATATTAAAACATTACTAAAAAAAGTAAAACTAGATAATGTAGAAAATTTATTTGACAAATATCCGCATGAAATTTCTGGTGGTCAAAAGCAGCGGGTTATGATAGTAATGGCTCTTTCATGTAAGCCTAAACTTCTAATTGCAGATGAACCAACGACGGCGCTAGATGTTACAATACAAAAAGAAATAATTGAAATACTAAATGATTTACAAAAAAGTGAAAATTTATCAATATTATTTATTTCTCATGATTTGAAACTAGTGTCTTCTATTTCTGATAGAATTTTAATTATGAAAGATGGGGAAATTATAGAGCAGGCCTCAAAAAAGCAAATATTTAAATCACCGAAAGAAGATTATACTAAAGCATTACTGTCTTTAATTGTAGACTCATCAAAAAGATTAAAAGTTTTACCAACAGTTAAAACCTATAAAAATAAAAAAGAGATAGTTTGTGAATCACAAAAAGAAAGAAGCAAAAGATTAAGAAGTATATACTCAAAAAAACCAATCTTAGAAATTAAAAATTTATCAAAATTCTATAATACTTCTAAAAACTTATTTATAAAAAATAAAGGATTTAAGGCTTTAGAAAAAATCAATTTAAAGTTATATAAAGGTGAAACTTTAGGGCTGATTGGGGAGTCAGGTTCTGGCAAAACAAGTTTATCAAATACTATACTTAAAATTAACAAATTTGAAGAAGGTGAGATACTGTTTAATGGAGATGATATATCAAAAATCAAGGGGAAAGAATTATTGAAATTCAGAAAAAACGTGCAGCTAATTTTTCAAGATCCCTATGCATCACTTAATCCTCTTCAAAATATTTTTCAAATAATTTCAGAACCATTAAAGTATCATAAATTATGTAATAAAAATATGGTTTATAATAAATGTAAAGAATTAATGACTGATGTGGGGCTAAATGAAACCTTTTTAGAGCGATACCCTCATGAACTTTCTGGTGGACAAAGGCAAAGGGTTTGCATTGCTAGATCAATTAGTGTCAATCCCCAAGTTTTAATCTGTGATGAATCAGTCTCTGCGCTAGACGTTTCAATCCAAGCAACAGTACTTAATCTTTTAAATAAGTTAAAAGAAAAATATAGCTTCACATATATTTTTATTTCACATGATCTTTCAGTTGTAAAATATATGTCCGATAAAATTTTAGTGCTTTTTAACGGAAAAGTTATTGAATATCAAGATGCTGATTTACTCTTCAAAAAACCTAAAAATGATTATACCAAAAAACTAATTAAAGCATCATTGTAAGTATGGAAAAAATTTGGGTTTCAAAAAATTACGAGTCATCAAATTTGTATCAATTTGAATCTTTTATCTCAAAAAAATACAATCTTGAATTTTCAAAATATTGTGAGCTACACGAATGGTCAGTAACAAATCTTGAAAATTTTTGGGAATCAATAATTGAATTTTATGACATTGATTTTGATAAAGGTTATAAATATGTCTTAAAAAAAGAAATTCCTTTTTATAAGAGTATATGGTTTGAAGGTTCTGAATTAAGTTATTCAAAACACATTTTGCGATATGCAAAAAAAAATGAAATTGCTGTTATATATAAAAATGAATCTGATGATATTATTGAAATTTCTTGGAATAGTTTACTTGAAAAAACAAAAGAAATTAGAAATATTTTAGTCAGATGTAATGTGAAGAAAGGAGATGTAGTAGCTGGTTATTTACTAAATCACCCTGATACAATAGCTTCATTTATCGCTGTAAATTCTATGGGAGCTGTATGGTCCTGCTGTTCTCCTGATTTTGGAGTTGAAAGTATTGTAAACAGATTTAGTCAATTAGATCCTAAAGTTTTATTAGCGCATAAAAGCTATTCATATAATGGGAAAATATTTAATCAAGAAAACAAAATTAATGAGCTTGAAGAAAAATTACCTTCACTAATTAAAACTGTTTTATTTGATTCAAGTTTTAATTCATGGAATATAAAATCAAACTATTGGATTGACTTTGAATTATGTTCAGTTGAGTTTAATCACCCCATTTGGGTTCTTTTTTCATCAGGAACAACTGGAAAGCCCAAAGCAATTACTCACGGAACTGGAGGAATACTATTAGAACAATATAAATCTCATTCGTTACATCAAAACATTACAGAAGGTGATAATTTCTTTTGGAATACAACAACAGGATGGATGATGTGGAATTATGCGATTGGCTCTCTTCTTTGTGGAGCAACATTATGTCTTTATGATGGGGCTGCTAATTATCCCGATATAGGAATACAGTGGAGATTTGCTAAAAAGGCTAAAATCAACCACTTCGGAAATGGATCTCCTCTTTTTATTGCAAGTATGAAGCAAAATATTCAAGACGTTAATAATAAAGATTTAAATTTTATTAAAACCATTGGAGCTACTGGATCTCCATTATCTATTGAAGCTTTTCATTGGTTACAAAAAAAACTGCCAAACAGCCAAATTATTTCGTTAAGTGGCGGTACTGACGTATGTTCAGCTTTCATTGGTGGATCGACAAAGTTGCCTGTGTATGCTGGGTTTCTACAATGTAAAATGCTTGGTGCTGCAATCGAATCATGGGATGAGAAAGGTCAAGAAATTAAAGGTGAAACAGGCGAGCTAGTAATTACAGAACCTCTGCCATCTATGCCATTATTTTTTTGGGGTGATAAGAATTTTAAAAAATACTATAATTCCTATTTTGAAAAAAATAAAGGGGTTTGGACTCATGGGGATTGGATATTAATTGATGATAAAAGAGGAATATTAATGCAAGGAAGATCTGATGCAACATTAAATAGAAATGGAATTAGGATTGGAACATCTGAAATTTATTCTGCTTTAGACAGTATGTTAGAAATCAAAGATTCACTTATAGTTGATTTAAATTTTGGCAGTATTGGTAAACTAATATTATTTATTGAAACAGATTTGGAGTTGACTGCCGAGTTTAAAAACTCAATAATCAAAAAAATTAAAAATAAATGCTCTCCTAGGCATACCCCAAACTTAATTTTTTCAATTTCTCAAATACCATACACAATCAGTGGAAAAAAAATGGAAATTCCGATAAAAAAGATTCTGATGGGACAAAATGTTAATGATGTAATATCAAAAGGAGCTATGAGAAATCCAGAGTGTATTGATGATTATTTAATAATTAGAAATCAATGTCTAAAATCTCTTGATCTGTAGTTTTTCCTTATCCGATGGAGTCTATAACAAATTTGTTACAGTCTAATTCTATACTTAATCTTTTTGGTCTTTCAAACGAATCCTTAGATATAAGTAAAGTTGAATCTTGATACACACTTTTCATATATACTCCCCAAATTGGTAAAGCCATAGAGGCACCTTGACCGTAGGCAATGTCTTCAAAATGAATTGCTCTATCTTCTGCTCCAACCCAAACGCCTGTTACAAGATTTGGGACCATACCAATAAACCACCCGTCACTTTGATTTTGGGTTGTACCTGTCTTACCTGCAATTGGATTTGTAAACTCATACGGATATCCAGTTACTACATTTTGATAAGCTCTATTAAATTCGTCAGCTCCATTTGTTCTTAGCCTGGTTCCTGATCCTGCTTTTGTTACACCTTCTAATAAATTAACCGTAACGTAAGCAGCCTCCTCACTTAAAACATCTCTTGTCACTGGCTTATTCTCAAATAAAGTAGTGCCATTTTTATCTTCAATTCTTTCAATAAAAACAGGTTGTGTGTAAACACCTTTATTTGCAAATGTTGAATAAGCTGCAACCATTTCATATACGCTAAGATCAGGAGTTCCCAGCGCAATAGATGGTACAGGAAGTATTCTTTGTTCAATTCCTAAATCCTTCGCTAATTTAACAACTGTTCTTGGCCCAATTCTGTCCATTAATCTAGCAGTTACGGTATTTACCGAATTTGCCAAAGCATTTTTTAAAGTTCTTGTTCTACCGTATTTGTCCCCAGAATTTTTTGGACACCATTGTTCAACATTTCCAAATTTATTCTTTTCAATACAAAATTGACTATCAGGAAATGTGTCACACGGAGACAATTTTAAT
>MDTA01217399.1_pt1 | contig 10991 bp, 11 predicted proteins | sample 811151 | NCBI WGS metagenome assembly MDTA01 (sample SAMN05326648, study PRJNA326480) | marine metagenome | isolation source: seawater | place: Indian Ocean: South | collected 2010 | reverse complement strand
TTCATCGCCGTCTAGCTCAACTACTGGATTTTTAACTTTAATTTTTGCCATAAAATATTGATTGAATAAATTTGATTTTTATACATATTAAGAAAAATTTAGCAAACTTAAAATTATGTTTAATACAATTTTCCCTAAAATTCACAAAGAAGGCTATAAATTCTTAGCCATTTCTATTTTATTAACGTTTATAATTTTATTTTTTTCAAAAATTTTAGGATTATTTTTAATTTTAATAACAGTGTGGATATACTATTTTTTTCGCGATCCTGAAAGAATTTCAATAAATGATGATTCATATTTAGTAAGTCCTGCAGATGGTTTAATAACAGATATATCTGAAAAGTCTGGCCCAGAAGAACTTAGATTAGAAAATACAACTTACACAAAAATAAGTATTTTTATGAATGTTTTTAATTGTCATGTAAATAGAGTTCCTATAACCGGCAAAGTTGAGGAGATATATTATAAACCGGGAAAATTTCTTAATGCATCTTTAGATAAAGCAAGTGAGGAAAACGAAAGAAATTATTATAAAATTAAAGCGAGTAAAAACAATGAAGAAATTATTTTAATACAAATTGCTGGATTAATTGCAAGGCGTATAGTTTGTGAAGTTGAACAAGGTCAAGACCTCAAGCAAGGAGATAGAATAGGAATGATTAGATTTGGAAGTAGAGTCGATATGTATTTTAAAAATAAGAGAGTACTAGCAAAAATTGGACAAAACGTTACTGCGGGAGAGAGCTTAGTTGCCTCTGAATAATGGAACCAAAAAAAAAATTTAAATTAGTAACTTCAAAAAAAACAAGATATCTATTGCCAAATATTATAACTCTTGGTGGAGTTTGCCTTGGCATAAGCTCTATTAAATTCTCAATTGATGGAAATTTTAGTTTAGCCGTAACTTTAATTTTATTTGCTGCAATTTTAGATGCGCTAGATGGAAGAGTCGCGAGATTAATTCAAGGTACATCTGATTTTGGAAAAGAACTAGACTCGCTAACAGATTTTGTGAGTTTTGGAATAGCACCAGTGTTAATTCTATATTTTTGGGAGCTTAACAGTTACGGAAAACTTGGATGGGCTATAGCTTTAATTTATTCTGTTTGTTGTGTTTTGAGACTTGCACGGTTCAATTTAAACAAAATAAACAATGATCAAGAATGGAAAAATAATTTTTTTGAAGGTGTTCCGTCACCAGCGGGAGGGTTGCTTATTTTAACTCCATTAATTTATGAGCTAAGCGATCTAAAATTTGATTTTGAATTTAGTTTAATAACACCTTATTTTACAATTCTAGTTGCATTACTTCTTGTGAGCAAAATTCCAACACTGTCATTAAAGAAAATATCTATTTCTTCTAAAGCAACTATTTTCTTACTTTTAAGTATTGGTATAATTTTTATCGCATTACTTTTTTACACTTTTGAAACTCTTTTAATGTTTAGTTTTTTATATCTTATTTCGATTCCATTAAGTTTCTTTATTTTTAAAAATCGAGAAAAAAAATATTTTTCAAAAATATCTGATGAAGACCATGAAGATATTTTATAATGAAAAAATCCAAGAAAACTAAGAAAAGTAACTCTTGGAAAATTAAACAACATAGAGATCCTTTTTTTAAAAAATCAAAAACACTAGGATACAGATCTAGGGCCTCATTCAAACTAATAGAACTTGACAAAAAATTTAAGTTTTTAAAAAAGAACATATCTTTTTTAGATTTAGGATCTAGCCCTGGGGGGTGGTCTCAAGTTGCTAGCAAAGTTATAACTAATGGAAAAATACTATCAATTGACTTAAAACCTATGGAACCAATTAAAAATGTTCAATTTATAAAAAGTGATATTTTTTCAGATAAAACAAAAGATTTGGTAGATATTTTTTTCCAAGAAAAATTAGACGTCATTGCATCAGATATGGCAGCAGATACAACTGGTAACAAATCACTTGATTCTATAAGGACAAACCAATTATGTTCTGAAGTATTAAATTTGTCTTCAAAATTACTTAAACCTACAGGCGTATTAGTATCAAAATTATTTATGGGTAATGATTTTATAGAGGTAAAAAATTTAGCAAAAAGCTTATTTAAAAATGTAAATTTTTTTAAACCTGAGTCGAGCAGAGATGAATCGAAGGAGACTTATATACATTGCAAAATTTTAAAGACTTTATAAATTTTTTAAATTGTATATAAGTGTTTATGGGTGCAATAAAAGAATCTTTAACCTTTGACGACGTTTTGCTTTTACCGCAATACTCAAATGTATTACCTTCGGAAACGGACATATCAGTAAGGCTTACAAATAAAATTTTATTAAAAACACCTTTTTTTTCGTCAGCAATGGATACTGTAACCGAGTCTCAAATGGCTATAGCAATGGCAAAAGCTGGTGGAATAGGAGTAATACATCGAAATTTAAATATTAAAAACCAAACTAAAGAAATATTTAAGGTTAAGAAAAAAGGCATGATTGTGGGAGCAGCTGTTGGAACAAACAAAGAAGATATTGATAGAGCCAAATCATTAATTTCTAATGGGTGTGATTTAATAGTTATTGATACTGCTCATGGACACAGTGAAAAAGTTCTAAAAATATTAACAAAAATAAAAAAAATTGATAATAAAATTCCCGTATGTGCGGGTAACATAGCTACAGGAGATGCAGCAAAAAAATTATATAACTACGGAGCGGACTTGATCAAAGTAGGTATTGGACCTGGTTCAATTTGTACTACACGAATGGTTGCAGGCATAGGTGTCCCTCAAATCTCAGCAATTATGGAAGTTAAAAAAGCTTTAAAAAACAGAAAAATAAAAATTATTTCTGATGGAGGAATAAAATTTTCAGGTGATATTGTAAAAGCTCTAGCTGCTGGAGCAGACGCTATAATGATGGGGTCAATATTTGCTGGCACAGATGAAAGTCCAGGTAAGAAATTCAAACTTAAAGGAAAAATTTATAAACATTACAGAGGAATGGGATCAATTGGAGCTATGTCATCTGGATCAGCAAACAGGTACTTTCAAAAAAATTATAAAGATAAATCAAAATTTGTGCCAGAAGGCGTAGAAGGAAGGGTTGAATACAAAGGAAATGTATCTAAGATAATCTATCAATTAAAGGGAGGGCTTAAATCATCAATGGGCTATATCGGAGCAAAAAATTTAAAACAAATAGCAAAAAATGCGAAATTTATTAAAATTACAAAAGCAGGATTTTATGAAAGTATGGTCCATAGTGTCGAAATTACACAAAAAACAATTAATTACAAATTATGAAAAATAAAATAATTCAAATTATTCTAATATTTTTATTTTTAACAAATTTTCTTTCAGCTAATGCTCAATATTTCCAAGAGGGGTTGGATCTATTTAAAAACAAAAAATTAGACGCTGCTAAATTTAAATTTGAGCAAGATATAGTTTTTAATCCTAAAAGTGAACTTTCGTATCTTTACCTGTCAAAGATATATAGAAATTTAGATAAAAAAGATTTGGAGGAACAAAATTTAAATACTGTCATTTTACTAAACCCTAAAAATGAAGAGGCTATTTATAGTTTAGCAAAATTGAAATTAGATGCTTCAGATTACAAAAAAAGTAAAGAATTAAATGACAAATTAATTATTCTTTGCAAAAAATTATGTAATGAAAGTCAAAAATTAAAAAAAGAAATTGAAAATTTATCTAAGAAATAGATGCAATTTCAAAAAAATAAGAAAAAAATTTTGATTATTGATTTTGGATCTCAAGTAACAAAATTAATAGCACGGCGTATAAGGGATCTTGGAGTTTATTCTGAAATTGTAACTCCTAAAGACATGTATAAATTAAATGATTTTAAATTAGTTAAAGGGATTATATTATCAGGAGGCCCCTCAACAGTAACTAAAAAAAACTTTCAAACAGTTCCAAAAGATATTTTCTCAAAAAAAATACCGATTCTCGGTATTTGTTACGGTTTGCAATTAATTGCAAAATTACATGGAGGGAAGATTAAGTCTTCCAAGAAAAGACGAGAATTTGGTAGAGCGTTTATCTTTAAGAAAAATAGGTCAAAACTTACTAAAAATTTCTTTTCATCAAAAAAAGCTGTGTGGATGAGTCATGAAGATGCTGTAGTCAAATTACCTAAAAATTTTAACTCAGTCGCTTATACAAAAGAGTCGAAACTGACTATTATTGAGAATAAAAAAAAAAATATATACGGTGTTCAATTTCATCCAGAGGTAACACATACGGAAAATGGAGTTCAAATTTTTAAAAATTTTTTATTTTCTATATGTAAAATAAAAAAAAATTGGAATGTTATCTCCCTAAAGTCAAAATTAATTAATGAAATTAAAACGACTGTTAAAAATGGCAAAGTAATTTGCGCATTATCAGGAGGTGTGGATAGTAGTGTAGTGGCTCTTTTAATTAATAAAGCTATTAAAAAAAATTTATTTTGCATTATGGTTGATACCGGGCTTATGAGAAAAAATGAATTTAAATATACATTTAAAGAGTTTAAAAGCAAATACAAACTCAATATTAAATTAATAAATGCATCAAATTTATTTTTGAAAAATTTACAAAATGTTTCTGAACCAGAAATAAAAAGGAAAATTATTGGAAAATTATTTATTAAGATTTTCGAAAAAGAGGCTAAAAAAATAAAAAATGTTAGATATCTTGCACAAGGTACTCTTTATCCAGACATTATTGAAAGCAGATCTTCAACGGGGAGCAAAACATCTAAGATAAAATCACATCATAATGTTGGTGGGCTTCCAAAAAAAATGAATTTAAAATTAATTGAACCACTAAAAGATTTTTTTAAAGATGAAGTAAGAGTTTTAGGAAATTCAATAGGACTTTCAAAAAACATATGTTTTAGCCATCCGTTTCCTGGTCCTGGGTTAGGAGTTAGAGTGATAGGAAAAATAACTGCAGAAAAAGTTAAAATATTGCAAGATGCAGACTTTATTTTTATTAATGAGTTAAAAAAAAATAATTTTTACGATAAAATTTGGCAAGCATACGCAGCCTTATTGCCTACTAAAACTGTAGGAGTAATGGGAGATGCTAGAACCTACGAATACACATGTTTATTAAGAGCAGTAACATCAGAAGATGGAATGACAGCAGATTATTATAATTTTCCAAAATATTTTTTTGATAAAATTTCTAATAAAATCATAAATAATGTAAAAGGTATTAATAGAGTTGTATATGATATAAGCTCAAAGCCCCCAAGTACTATAGAGTTAGAATAATTTGTATTAAAAATGAATAAAAAAATTAAAGAACTTTTAAAAAAAAAAAATAAGCATAAGATAGTAAGTTTAACAGCTTACTCAAAGAATATTGCAAAAATCTTAGATAAACATTGTGATATTGTATTAGTTGGGGACTCAATGGCAAATGTTCTTTATGCATTAAAAAATACGCATAAAATAAGTCTAGAAAATATAATCCAACATACTTTAAGTGTTAAGAAAGGGATTAAAAAATCGTTATTAGTTGTTGATATGCCAAAAGGAACTTATTCAAACCCAAAAATTGCAAAAAAAAACGCACAACTAATAAAATATTTGACGAAATGTGATGCTGTAAAATTAGAAAGTAATAATAAAAATTTTGAAATAATTAGAGAATTAGTTAATGCCAGAATACCGGTGATGGGTCATATAGGATATACACCTCAATTTAAAAATAAATTCAAAATAGAAGGTGAAACAAAAAAGAAGGCTCAAAAACTTTTAGAAGAGGCAAAAAGTGTCGAGAGAGCAGGTGCATTTTCAATCGTGCTGGAGTGTGTATCACCAAAAGCCGCTGAATTAATTACAAAAAAACTCAAAATTCCTACTATTGGTATAGGCTCTTCTATAAATTGCGATGGCCAGATACTTGTAACTGATGATATGCTTGGATTGAGCGGATTTTACCCAAAATTTGTTAAAAAATACGTTTCTTTAAATAGAATAATTGAAAAAGCTGTAAAAAAATATACTAGAGATGTAAAAATTAAAAAATTTCCTTCAAATAAAAATTTTTTACATGGAACAAAAAATTAACGATCGAATTGAAATAAAAGATAAGCTTATCTTATTTGTTAGAGATAATAAAAAAAAATTAATTATTTCTCTAGTTTTGATATTAATTTTCTCTATAATTTTATCAATCTTTAATATTTATGAAGATAAAAAAAATAATCAAATATCTGAAAAATACATTCAAGCTGGTTTATTAATAGCTTCGGATGAATTTGAAAAATCTAAAAAAATCTTAGAGGAGATAATTAACAAAAAAAATAAATTTTATTCAATCTTAGCTTTAAATCTAATATTAGAAAAAAATTTAGAACAAGACAAAAACAAAATACTCAATTATTTTTCGACTTTAGAGAAGACAGTCTCATCTAATTCACAAAAGGATTTAATTTTATTTAAAAAATCCCTTTTTTTAATTAAAAATACAGAAAATGAGAAGGGAAAAGAAATTTTAAAAAAACTTATTGAAAATGATTCAAAATTTAAAGTATTAGCGAGAGAAATACTAGAAAATTAGTATTCTATTATTTTGAAATGAAACTTATTCTTTTTTTTATTATTACGATTTTTTTATATAATTGTTCATTTGATGACAAATCAGGTATTTGGAAAAATGAAAATCAAGTCTCAAAACAAAAGAAAAGTATTTATAGTGGATTTGAGAAATTAAATACTTCTAAAGAAAATTTTTATCAAATAATCCCATTAAAAAGGACGGTTTCATTCAGATTGGGTCCACCAATAGATAATTCTAAATGGAATGATATTTTTTTTGATAAATCTAATAATTATAAAAACTTTAAGTATAATAATATTAATAACATTTTATTTCGATCTAAAAAATTAAGCTCTTATAATCTATCAAAATATATATTACTAGAGGATAACAATATTATTTCTAGTGATAAGAAAGGAAATATTTTTATTTACTCAATTGATCAGAAAAAAATTATTTCAAAATTTAATTTTTACAAAAAAAAATATAAAAATATAGATAAGAAATTAAATTTAATTGTAAATAATCATACTATATATGTATCTGATAATATTGGTTATTTGTATTCTTATAATTATAAGAAAAATAAAATTTTATGGGCTAAAAACTATAAAATTCCTTTTAGATCTAATCTTAAATTATCGGAGAAACAGATTATTGCAGCAAATCAAAATAACGATTTAATTTTTTATGATATCTATAATGGTGATATAATTAAATTAATACCTACAGAGGAGACAACCATTAAAAATAGATTTGTAAATAATTTATCAATAAGCAAAGACTCAATTTTTTTTCTAAATACTTATGGTTCATTTTATTCAATTGATAAAAAAACAATGAGAATTAATTGGTTTTTAAATTTGAACCGAAGTTTAGATCAAAACCCAAGCAATCTTTTTTCTGGTAATGAAATAATTAACCACGGTAAGAATATTATTGTATCCACAAATGACGCAACATATATATTAGATGCTAATAACGGCAAAATAAATTTTAAAAAAAATTTTAGCTCTAATATAAAGCCAATAGTATCAAATAATTTTCTTTTCGTTGTATCAAAAAGTAATTTGCTAATTTGCGTTAACTTGATAGATAATAAGATTCTTTATTCATATAATATTAATCAAAAAGTTTCAGAATATTTAAGCACAAAAAAAGGGAAAAATATGAATTTTACAAATTTATTTATTGTCAATAATAAGTTATTCATTTTCCTCGAAAACTCAAACATTTTAAAATTTGATTTAAATGGAAACTTAAATAACATTTCTAAATTACCAGTAAAAATAAAATCTCATCCTATATTTTTTGAAAGTTCGATTGTTTACACGGATTACAGAAATAGGATTTCAATTGTTAATTAATTATTAGATTTTCCACTTAATAATGATAATTGTTTAACTTTTAGACCTTGTAAATTATCAGCAGGTTTTACAGGGTATTCTCCTGTAAAATAATGGTCACTAAATTGAGGGTAACTAGAATTTCTCTTACCTCCTGCCAATGCTTCATATAAACCTTTTAAACTTAAAAATCTTAAACTTTTTGCATTAATATAATCTCTCATTTCCTCATTACTTTTTCTGTGTGCTAATAATTCTTCTTTTGTAGGCATATCTACGCCATAAAAATCTGGATACATTATTTCTGGACACGCAATTCTAACATGCACTTCTTTTGCGCCTCCTTCGTAAAGCATTTTAACAATTTTATGACAAGTTGTTCCTCGCACTAATGAATCATCAATGAGTATAATTGACTTATTCTTTACAATAGTTTTGGTCGCACTTAATTTTAATTTAACCCCAAGACTTCTTATATTTTGCGTAGGTTCAATAAATGTTCTGCCCACATAATGATTTCTAATTAGTCCTAATTCGAAAGTTTTTTTTGACTTTTCTGCAAATCCTATTGCAGCAGGAACACCAGAGTCTGGTACCGGAACAACTAAGTCGGCTTGTATATCCGTCTCTTTAGCAAGTTGAGTGCCTAAATTTTTTCTATATTCATAAGCACATTTCCCGTTGATTAAACTATCTGGTCGAGCAAAATAAATATATTCGAAAACGCAAGGCCTAGGTTTTTGTTTTGGAAATGGCTTTATACTATCAAGTTTGCCATTCTCAATTGTAACTATTTCACCGTTTTCAACTTCTCTTATAAATGTTGCTCCAACAATATCTAACGCACAAGTTTCGGATGCAAATATATATGACTCTTTTAATTTTCCAATTACTAAAGGTCTAATACCAAATGGATCTCTAACACCAACAAGTTTTTTATTTGTCATAAAAATAAGAGAATATCCTCCTTGTATTTGAAAAATAGCATCTATTAATTTATCTAGGAACTTTTCTCTTTTTGATTTAGCAATCAGTTGAACAATAGTTTCAGTATCACTTGTAGTCCTAAAGATTGCACCATCTCTTACTAATGTCTTACGAAGTAGTAATGCATTCGTTAAATTTCCGTTATGCGCAACACTTAATCCGCCCATATAAAGGTCTGCGAAAAATGGCTGAATATTTCTAAGAGATGTTTCACCTGTTGTTGAGTATCTGTTATGACCAATAGCAGAATTTCCAGGTAATCTTTTGATAGTATTTGGATCTGTAAAATGATCACCGACTAATCCATGTCTTTTTTCTGAATGATAATTTTTTCCGTCAAATGAAACTATTCCACATCCCTCTTGACCTCTATGCTGTAAAGCATGTAAACCCAAAGCAACTAATGCTGATGCATCATCATGATTAGAAATACCAAAAATACCACATTCTTCTCTTAATTTGTCTAAATTAAATTTTTTCAATTTTTTCCTTCGTATCTATAAAATCTTCACTTGAGGGAAATTCTTTAATTAATATTTCACTACCTTTGTAAATTAAATTAAAAGATATAGCCTCCTCTGCTGATATACCCCAATTTTTATATGGATAAAACCAATTTAATATTGAAAATATACACACAGAAACAATATATCCTTTGAAAAAACCAAATAATAACCCAAATGATTTGTCTATAGAGCCAACTCCTGTCCAAGTAACCGCTTTACTTACAGTTCGTCCAATTACTATTGTTAAAAATAAAGTTAGAATAAATATTGAAAGTCCCAAACCAATGCTGTTTATAAAATCTGATTCAATATAATCACTTACCGCAGGTTGTAGCTTAGGTACAAAAATTATAGTAACTACAGTCGATAACACCCATTTCATAAAAGAAATCAAGCTTAAAGTAAAACCTTTTAAAAAACATTGCACTACGCTGTAAAAAAAAACTGTTATAACTATTGTATCAAAAAGTGTAATCTTATCCGCAAAGTTTGAGACATAATCACTAATCATGAGCTTTTTTTTCATTTCCAAAAGGCTTATAAATTAATAGTAGTTTTGGAAGTAATGTAAGAACCGAAATCATGGCTAATAGCATTGCAATACCTGTAAAAATACCAAAATAAATAGTTGGTATAAAGTTAGACATTATCAAAATAGAAAAGCCAAAAACAATTGTTATCGATGTGTTTAAAATTGCTATTCCAACTGTGCTATGGCATCTATCTAATGTCTTGTTATAATCACTCAATTTGTTGAATTCTTCTTTAAATCTATAAATATAATGAATACTATTATCTACAGCGATACCAATTGTTATAGCAGCTATAGTAATTGTCATCATATCTAAAGGAATGTTTAATAAGCCAATAATTCCAAGTATAAAAAATGCTGCTATAAAATTCGGCACAATGCCTATTAAGGATAAAGTAATATTTCTAAATAATATAAAAAACATTGTAAATATTCCTATTAATACAATACCAAGAGTAAGAATTTGTGATTTAAATAAACTTTGTAATAAATTATTAAATAAAATTAATACTCCTGCTAACTTATATTCCTCATTTTTAAATCCTAACTTCGTCTGTAATTCAGTATTAATTTTATTGATTAAATCATTTCTTCTTAAATCTTTTAAAGAATCTTTAATTCTTACTGTTATCCTTGCCTCATCCTTTTCTACAGATATATAAGGTGAAATAATTTCTTTCTTTATCTCTTCAGGAATTTTACTGTATAAAACAGCAATTTCTAAGCTTTGCAATTCTTTCTTATTTAAATCTTCCGCAACCCTAAGAATTGAACCAAATGATAAAACTTTCCCAATCTCAGGCAATGAGTCTAAATAATTGTGGACTTTTAAAATTTTATCCATTTTATCTCTGGTAAACCAATATTTTGATTTATCCTCATTTTTTTCAGTTTCCTCATCCCATTCTGAAAATTCATCATCACTACTCTGGTCCTTTTGATTAGTAGGAAATTTTAAAATAACATTTAAAGGAGTTGTACCTCCAAGATCATCATCAATTTTTTTCATTCCTTTATAAATTTCAGTTTCTTTATCAAAATAATTGATAAAACTATTTTCTACTTTTAATTTTGTTATT
>MDTA01210016.1_pt1 | contig 10991 bp, 6 predicted proteins | sample 811151 | NCBI WGS metagenome assembly MDTA01 (sample SAMN05326648, study PRJNA326480) | marine metagenome | isolation source: seawater | place: Indian Ocean: South | collected 2010 | reverse complement strand
CTACTATCTCCTCTTTACCCATAGTACAAGCACCATTAAAATTAGCACCTGATTCAATAATCAGATTTGATGTTGATATATCACCATGAATAGATGCTGATGACTTTAAAATCAGTAGCTCTGAAACTATAACTTTTCCTGTAACTTTTCCTGCGATTTCAGCATTTTCAGCATTAACATTACCATCTACAATAGAAGTTTCACCGCAAGCAACTTTAGAAGAAGATGAAATATCACCTAATACCTTCCCCTCCAATCTTACATTTCCTGAAGTTTTTAAGTTTCCTTTTAGTACAGTGCCTTCTCCAATTATATTATTTGATCCGTTAGAGTTATCCACAATTGATAAGTTTAGTTAAAATTTTCACTAATTTAATTATAATGATATAAATTCCGAAGGATTTATTGATTTACCATTTAGCCAGAGCTCAAAATGCAAATGAGGGCCAGTAGATAATTCCCCTGTATCACCAATAATTGAAATTACATCTCCAGTTTTTACAATCTGACCTGGTTCAACAAAAACCTTAGAATTATGTTTGTATACAGAAATCAAATTATTAGGATGTATGATACTTATAACATACCCACTATCTTTTGTCCATGATGATAATAATACTGTACCGTCAAAAACTGACTTTATTGGTTCTTCTTTTTTACAGGTAATATCAATACCAAAATGAGATTTTGATGGATCATAAAAAGAGGATATTACTCCAAAAGATACAGGAGATATTAATAAAATGTTTTGATCAGAATCCGTAGATCTAATAATCTCAGAAAATGTTAAATTACTTTCATATTCTTGTCTAAAAAAAGAATCTATAGCCGAGTAATCATTTGTTAAATCTTGAACTTCTAATTCATTCTCTAATGACTTTTTCTCAATAGATTCATTCTCACCACCAGACAAAACTATCATAATATTTTCTATATATTGATCTTTAATTTGGGATTCATATATTAAAGAGTCAATTGAGTTAGATAATTTTATTAATTCTTCATTTGCTTTTTTTTCAACAAATCTAGGATCGAACCATTGACTTAATATAGTAGTAGATAACAAAAAAGAAATTGAAAAAATGACAACTAAAAAAAAGATAGTGAAAAGAGTTAAGCTAAGATTAGTAAATTCAAACAATGATATATCCTTAAAGTCTCTTTTATTTCTAAAGATAATTTGAAGTCTATTTCTTAACCATTTAATAACTTTGTTTCTCAATTTTTTTTAATTAGTGTTAAATGATCACAAAAATAAATATTTAATAGCTACGTTTTAGCTATAAGATGAACAAATATATGAGAATACATATTTGGTTTACAATTTTGGCTTTTTTATTTTTTTCATGTAATTCAGTAATTAATACTGTATATGATGATACGACAGCAAGGTACAATGCATACTTTTTAGCTAATGAAAGCATTGAAGAAATTGAAAATGAACTTATAGAATCAACTATCGAAAATTATGATAGCTTAATTAATTTAACTTATGTAATAGACACAAATAAAATCTCTGGATTAAATGAAAAGAAAGATGATATTATTAAAAAACTATCAATATTAATACAAAGACATCCAGGGTCAAAATATGTTTTTCCAAGTTATGCCCTTATAGGTAAAGCAAGATTGTTATCATTAGATTTTAGTCAAACTATTACAACATTAAAATATGTTAACTCTAAATCTGATAGTGAATATGCCAAACAGATGTCCTTAATTTATTTATTAAGAGCATATACTGAAAAAGAAGATTATAATGCCGCAAAAGAAGTACTTAATTTTTTGAGAAAGAATATAATAGATAAAGATTTAATGATTGAATATCATTTAAATGTTCATTATCTATTTCTAAAACTAAATAGTATAGATGAGATATTAAATGAATTATATTCTTTGGAAAAAATAGTGAAAAAAAGAGACTTACTAAATAGAGTCTATTTTGCCATAGGACAAATTCATTTAATCAAAAAAAATTATGAATCAGCAAAAAACTATTTAAGAAAATGCCTATCAAATAACCCCTCCTTTGACATGGAATTTAATGCTAAAATTTTCTATTCTAAAACCTTAATTAATGATAATGAAGACGAAATAAATAAATACTTTTTAAAACTTATTAAAGACAAAAAAAATATTGAAAAACTTTATAGAATATATTATGAAATTGGTCTATTAAATGAATCCCAACAAAAATTTAATAAAGCAATTGAAAACTATAGAACCTCTATAAAAAATAATAAAAACAATAAAAATTTACTTTTCTACTCCTTTAAGAAGACTGCTGACATATATTATGACCAGTTTAATGATTATAAATCAGCTAAATTATATTACGATAGTGCATTAAATAATATAAGTAGAGAATTTAAAGGATATAATAGTCTTAAAGAAAAAAGTAATGTCCTTACAGAACTTGTTGACAATTTACAAATTATAAATACGAATGATAGTCTGATTTACTTAACCTCAATATCAGATCAAGAATTAGATATTATTTTAGAAAAAAGTATTAAAATAAACAGTGAGAAAAAAAAGCGAGAAAGAGTTAGAAACACTCAACAAAATCTTTTACTTAACGAACCTAAAATAATTCTTGGAAAAAAATCTGATGGAGACTGGTATTTTGATAATGAATCTATGAAAAGTATTGGAAAAAATGATTTTCAAAGAATATGGGGGAATAGAGAATTAAAAGACAATTGGAGGTTAATATCCAAAATTAGTTTTAATGAACAACTAGAAGAATCCAAAGTAATTACTAAAGAAGATACGGAATCTAAAAATATAGATGAAGATGAAGAAAATACAGTATCCAAATTAAAATCATCATTGCCATTCGATCAAAATGAAAAAGACATTTTAATAAAAGAAGTTGAAAAAGCGTATTATACAGTTGGTAAAATATACATTCAAAAACTTAATGAAAGAAAGAAAGGAATAGAAACTTACATAGAATTTATAAATAGGTTTATAGATTCTGAGTATTTGGCTGAAATTTATTATCAACTTTACTTAATTAGTTCTGAAAGTGAAAAGTATAAAAATTTAATATTAACTAATTATTCAAATACTGACTATTATAAATTGATAATCAACCCAAATTATCAAGTAGATGAATTCCAAGAGTTAAATCTTTTGAAAAACATTTATAATAAGCTATATGAAAATTTAAAGATAGGGAACAATATAAAGGTTATTAAAAGTGTTGATTCTTTAAAATTAAAATATATTGATAACCCATTCTTTGAAAATATTATATTATTAAAATCAATAGCTGTTGGTAAAGAAGGAGGGAATTTTTCTCTTCAGTTTGAATTAAAAAAATTTCTACAAACCGCTGTAGGAGAGTCTTCTATAAGCTATGCTTCTACTTTACTAACATCTGCAGAGGAAGTTCATAGAAATTTTGTCTTTAGTGGCTTACCTACCTATAATAGTAACAGTGATTCCGTTTTCTATTTTTTCTTATATGCTGATCAAAAAATAAAAGAAAATATAAATATAAAATTAAAAGAAACATTAAATAAGTTTGATTTTCCTGATGAGATTTATGAGTTTGAATTAAAAAATAATGTCTTTTTCAATGTAGTGTCTTTAAATGATAAGGAACAATTAAAATTTATTGAGTCTGAATTCAATTCTTCCATAACTAGTGAAGAATCAAATGGAAGTACTAATTTTGTTGTAGGTGAAAAAAATATGAATTTAATTTTTAGATCAAAAAACTATAGTGAGTTTATAAAATTTTATAGTAAGTGAATAAGTCAAAAAGTATTATAAAAAAACTCTGGATTTCATTGGTAGGTGGAATATTATTTTTTGTAATATTTATAATATCTATTAATTACAATTTTTATAACCTATTTGGTGGTATGCCAAGTTTACAAGATTTAGAAAAACCTGAATCTGAACTATCTTCAGAATTATATTCAAGTGACAACAATTTACTCGGTAAATATTTTAGATATAATAGATCCCCAGTAAAATTTGATGAACTTTCAGATGAGCTAGTCACAACCTTATTGGTTACAGAAGACATAAGGTTTTATGATCACTCAGGAATAGATTTAAAAGGGTTAGTTCGGGCAAGCTATGGTGTTTTTAAAAATATTGTAACATTTGGATCAAGTGGATTAGAAGGTGGAGGGAGTACTATTACCCAACAATTAGCTAAAAATTTATTTAAAATAAGAAGAGAAAAAAAAGGAAAACTTAGTGGAGTTCCTTTTTTAGGTTTAGTTATTTCAAAGGTAAAAGAATGGATTGTTGCCGTTAAGCTTGAGGAGTTCTATACAAAAAAAGAAATATTAGCTATGTATTTAAACACAGCAGAATATGGTAGTAATTCATATGGAATTAAAGTGGCAGCTAAAACTTATTTCAACAAACTCCCATCAGAGTTAAATTACAATGAATCATCGATTATCGTAGGTCTATTAAATAAACCTACAAAATACAATCCATACTATAATCCAGATAATGCAATTGAGAAAAGAGCAGAAATATTTTATAATTTATATAAATATGATATTGTTAATAAAATAACTTATGACTCATTAAAAGATATGGGTCTTGAATTAAATTATAAGGTTGAAAATCAAAACGTTGGTCAAGCAACATATTTTAGAACAGTAGTTAGAAATTATCTTATCAACTGGGCAAAAGAAAATGGATATGATTTATTTTCTGATGGATTAAAAATATATACAACAATAGATAGTAGACTTCAAGATCATGCAGAAAAAGCAGTTCATGAACAAATGAAAAGTTTACAGGCTATTTTCAGCAAACATTGGGAAGGTAGAAATCCCTGGATAGATGAGAAAGGCTTTGAGATAAAAGATTTTTTAAAAAACACTATTAAAAGAACTGCCTATTTCAAGAATCTTTTGAAAGCAAACGATAACGATACAACTATAGTTTTTGAAAAGCTAAATCAAAAGAAAAAGATGAGAGTTTTTAGTTGGGAAGGGGAAATAGATACTGTTTTTAGTATTATGGATTCATTAAAATATTATAAAAATTTTCTACAAGCAGGGTTTGTCTCAATTGAGCCAAAAACAGGATATATAAGAGCCTGGGTGGGAGGAATTAATCATAAATACTTCAAATATGATCACGTAAAACAAGGAAGAAGACAACCTGGTTCAACTATAAAACCTATAGTTTATGCTGCAGCAATTGACAATGGGTATTCACCATGCTACCCAGTAGTAGATGCTCCTGTTGTTTTTGAATTACCAGGACAAGATCCTCCATATTGGAGACCAGATAACCATAATAGTAAATGGACAGGTGAAACCATGACTCTGAGAAAAGCTATGGCTAAATCTGTAAATTCTATAACTGCATTTATGACTAAAAAGCTTTCACCACAAACAGTTGTTGACTATGCTAAAAAATTAGGAATTCAAAGTAAGTTAGATCCAGTACCTGCTGTTTGTTTAGGAGCAGGAGGTGATGTTTCTCTTTTTGATCTAGTTGGTGCTTATAGTACATTTATTAACAAAGGGATATGGACCGAACCATTTTTTATATCAAGAATTGAAGATAAATATGGAAACCTAATTCAAGAGTTTGTCCCAAATAAACAAGAGGCACTAAGTGAAGAAACTGCTTATCTTATGCTTCATATGCTTAAAGGGTCAAAAGAAGAAGAAGGTGGAACAGCAAGAGGTTTAAATCCTGAACTCACATTAAATAACGATGTAGGAGCTAAAACAGGAACTACCCAAAATGCTTCAGACGGATGGTTTATAGGAGTTACACATAATTTAGTTTCCGGTGCATGGGTGGGTGGAGATGATAGAAGTATCCACTTTAGAGAATGGGCATATGGCCAAGGCGCTAGAACAGCAATGCCTATCTGGCAACAGTATATGCTAGATGTTTATGGTGATTCCGAATTAGGAATTTCTAAAGGAAAATTTGATAAACCAACTAAAATTATAAATGTTGAAATAGACTGCTCTATATATAATAATGATATCCAATCAGATTCATTAAATACCATCATAGATAAGATTGACGCATCAGATATTTTTTAAAATGAAAAATTTAAAAAATACTAATATTCCAAATTCGCCAGGAGTTTATCAGTTTGTAAATAAAGAAAAGAAAATATTATATGTAGGAAAATCAAAAAATTTAAAAAAAAGAGTCAAAAGTTATTTTCAAAAAGAGCAAAATAAGAAAATATAAAATATGATTAAAGAAACAAAAAAAATTGATTTTATAATATCGGAGTCAGAACATGATGCGCTTCTTTTAGAAAACAATTTAATTAAAGAAAATAAGCCAAAGTATAATATTTTATTAAGAGATGATAAAACATATCCATACATAGCCATTTCAAAAGATAGGTTTCCAAAAGTTTACTCTACAAGAAAAATTAACCACATAAAAGAAGAAGTATATGGTCCTTATACCAATGTTAAATCTATGAGATCTATTCTTAAATTAATTAAAAACCTTTATAAAATAAGAAATTGTAAGTATGTGCTAAGTAAGAATAATATTAAAAATAAAAAATTCAAAGTCTGTTTAGAATATCATCTTGGTAACTGCAAAGGTCCATGTGAAAACTTACAAAAAGAAGATGAGTATCTAAACGATATAAATGAAATAAGAAACATATTAAAAGGAAAAACAATAGAGCTTGCTAATTCACTAAAAAATGAAATGGTTAATTATTCAAAAGATCTGAAATATGAAAAGGCTCAAGAGATTAAAGATAAAATTTTTGAAATAGAATCATTTACTTCAAAATCCATTGTAGTAAACTTTAAAGTTAATAATATAGATGTTTTTGGAATATTAGATGATGATAATTATTACTATATAAATTTTATGAAAGTAAATAACGGGATGATAATTGGTTCTGAGACTCTAAAAGTGAAGAAAAAGCTAAACTTTAACTATAATGAAATTGGACAAATTCTTATTGATTTAAAACTTAAATATGGGAGCATAAAAAATGATGTAATCTCAAATATAAAATTGAAAAATATTATACCTGAAAATATTATATCAAATGTTCCAAAGGCTGGAGATAAAAAAAAATTAATAGACATGAGTCTTAAAAACGTTTTATTTTATAAGAAAAACCTTTACAACGAGAAGAAAGAAAGGAAGATAAAGAAACTTTCAGTGCTTGTTGACCTTAAGAATAAACTTAATTTGAAAAAAATTCCATTTCATATTGAGTGTTTTGATGTTTCTAATATTCAAGGCAAAAATACAGTAGCATCAATGGTTTTATTTAATGATGGCTACCCAAACAAAAAAAAATACAGAAAGTTTAAAATAAATTCTGTAGATAAACCTGATGACTTCGAATCAATGAGAGAAGTTGTCGAAAGACGGTATTCTAGACTTATTAAAGAAAAAAAGGATCTTCCTGATTTAATAATTATTGACGGCGGAAAAGGTCAATTAAGTGCTTCTTGTGAAATTTTGAAAAAATTAGATGTTTACAATAAAATAAACATAATCGGTATAGCTAAAAAATTAGAAGAAATTTATTTTCCTAATGACTCAGTCCCAATACTTCTTGGAAAAAAATCTGAACAATTAAAGCTTATACAAAATATTAGAAATGAAGCTCATAGATTTGCTATTAATTATCATAAACAACTTAGAAGTAACTCCTTTCTAAAATCTGAACTTGAAGTAGTAGATGGAATTGGTGAGGTAACAAGAATTAAATTAATCAAAAAATTCAAGTCTTTTGATAATATCAGAAAACAAACTAAAGATGAATTAATAAAAGTTATTGGAGTAAAAAAAACTAATACTCTTTTACAATATTTAAAGACTAGTACTCCCAAAGATTAGCTTCCCACTCCATAAGGTCTTGTTCAACCTTAAAGCTTGCCATAATACCTTCTTTTCGTGACCTTGCATATAACTCGGAAACTCTAATATCATCAGCATTAGCAATTTTAACAATTATTCCCTTAAACAATCGTAATAAAAATGCATCCCCTAAGTTTTTGTGTTGTGCAATATTACTTTCGTTATACCAAATTGCATCTTTTTGCATTGATTTAAATAAATTATACAAATCTATAAATCTAAATGATGCAATAGGCTTTTCAAAACCTGCAGGATTATAGAAACTATCACCTGGTAGATACATTGTTATTGCTTGAATATCGAAATAAATTCTTGAATGTATTCTATCAAAATAAAGGTCTTCCTTAATCTCAAATATTGAAAATTCCCTCTTAGGGATAAAGATAGGACCAGCAGCAACTTCTTCTATATCCTCAGCAAATGGATCATCTTCTTCGAAACCAGCAAATGGATCATCTAGAGCAAAACCAAAATCTTCTTCCTCCTCAATCTCTTCTTCAATTTGTTGAATGTTTTCTATAAATTCCTCCCTTGCCATAACATTACTATCATTAACGGAATCACTATTATAAGGGATTAAAACGCCCCTCTCAACAGCCTCAATAATAATTTTTGAGATTTCTCTATTTCTGGCAAAGAAAGGTTTATTTTGTTTTTCTTTTAAATCAACCCTTCGCCATAAGGTTTTCTTCCACATTAAATAAGATTCATGGACTTGCCTAAGAGACAAAGGATTATATCCATTAGATTCTGCTCCCACTACTCTTTCAACAAATGACTGTGAGTAGGTATTATCTACTGATAATGTAGAAAGTAAAACAAAAAGTACAAGAATCTTATTGAACTGTTTCATAAATTATTTTAAAGGTATAGTTATATATCTAGGTGCAAAATTTTTAAAATCTTCAACTTCACCTCTGAAATTAGCTCTTGCAACCCTTTTTATTTCAATTACAATATTATCCCCTTTTCTTTTTCCAGCAAGCTTGTTCAAATTAACATCTTTGCTATTAACTCTTTGTCTTGAAACTCCTCTCCCTGCTCTAACAAGATTAATTTCAGCTTCCCTAACTTGGAACCTAGCATCTTTTGGTAAAAACTCAGCAAAACTTGCATCTGCAATTGCATCTAAGCTAAAATTTGGAGTGCTTACTGGGATCCCTGTTTTAGCATCAATCTCTTTACCTCTAATTCTAGCCTTAATTTCAGGTGCTGGAATTTGTCTAACACCAAAAGATTGAGATCCAATAAAATTACCTGCATTACTAACATTTAAATCAACCTTTTGTGATTTTGGTATAATAGTAACCTGTCCAGCTTTTGATCCTCTTACAACATCACCTCCTCTAGCAGAAAATGTTGGGTTATATTCGGAACCTAATGCAGGAACATTAACTGTAATTTCATTACCACAATTAAGATAAAGTGCCTGAACAGAAGCAGACTGAATCTGAATTACAGGTCTAGCAACAAAATACTCAACAGTATCAACAAAAGTTGTATCTCTGCCACCAGGAAGTGTAACACTTATTGTACCAACATAACTTTGTTTTGATAATCCCTCTCTATCATATTGAGCACCCTTAGCAGTAAATTCATAGTATCCTCTTCCATTAGTAACTTCTAATGTATCGCCATCAGCTGTCATTGTTGGAACTATCGCAGAAGAAGCCGCAGATAAAAATAATTGTGTTTTATATTTTGCCCCAGCTGCAACAACTTTTTGTTCAGGTAAAGTTGTGAGGGTGACAACATCAAACTTTAAGTCAGCTGCTCCAACTGAAGCTGCCAATTTATCTAATGCCTTTATTTCAAGATTGATAACATCTGCCTGTAATTGACTTAAAGTCGCAAGTCCAGCACCTGCAGAGGTACCAAAGCCAAAATTTAATTTAGTAAATGAAGGATCTGTTGGTGGATCGTCTGCATACATTGGTATCTGATCAGCGTTTCTAGCCAAATCATGAATACCAGAATTTTCATCACCCATATATACTGAATCTTGAACAAAAGTTGAAAATTCATTAATAAAAGCTTGTAACTCATCTCCATTACTTAATCCGTTTTTATCTTCATCTTTTTGCATATAACTGTATACAAAATCGATGTCCTTATAACCTTTAATGCCAGTCTTAGAATCTTTTCCACCAGTCTCAACTACGATTGTATTTTTAATATCTGCCATATAATTAATAACAGCATTTGATTTCTCTCTAACCGATTCAGATAATGAAAGCACATCTGTATCTTCTTTTCGATTCCCCGAATCATTAACTGCTGATCTTATAGCTTCAATTTTATTAGTGTTATCAACGACCTTTTCACTATTAGTTGATTCAAAGCTTTGATTTATAAGTATAAACTTTTTCAATACTTTGGTATCAACATTAAGAGCTAACATTGCAATTAACACTAAATACATTAGGTTAATCATTTTCTGTCTAGGATTACTTCCTGCAGCCATATTTTATAATTTTATAAATATTTTATTATATCAAATTTTATTTATGCATGGCATCGTACATACCTACATAAATCTTATTTAATTTGCTCAAATTTTCTGTCAAATCTTGAAGTTCTTTCTGCAACCTTACCGCATCATTTTGAGCATTAGTCATGCTCTTTGCAGTATTAGTAATTTGATCTGATGCACTTACAATTGCACCTAAAGAACTTGAAGCATTCTTTAAGTTTTCCTTATACTCTTGTGTTAAACCAACTGCTTCTTTAACGCTTGAAGAAGAGGCAGCAAGATCCTGAGCAGTACTTGAAATTGTACTATAAGATTCATTAACTGATTTTAAAGATTGAGTAGCACTTTTAATGCTATCTGAGTACTCCTTAGCCGCAACAGATGATCCAGCAAGTTCATTAATATTACTAGCCTGATTAGCCATTTTCTTCATTCCATCACCCACACTTTTCAGTACAGCCGAATCTAATTTAGCTTCTTTCATCATATCTTGAAATTGAGTAGCGTTGCTTCCCTTTCCTTCAGGCATTAGTTGAGGATAAACTTTACTCCAATCCCACTCATGTGAAGTAGGGGGGTCAAATGCACTAATTGCAAAAATTATTGCTTCTGCAGAAAGTCCTGCTATTAACATAATATCAGCACCTGCCCAGCCTTG